>TARA_R110002074_G_scaffold166430_1_pt1 | contig 31800 bp, 25 predicted proteins | sample TARA_R110002074 | Tara Oceans TARA_R110002074 (sample SAMEA4397215) | marine metagenome | biome: Polar Biome; feature: [MIX] marine epipelagic wind mixed layer (ENVO:01000061); material: water (ENVO:00002006), including particulate matter (ENVO:01000060) such as... | depth 10-100 m | reverse complement strand
TAATGATTCGTTTTTTGCCGATTAGGGGCTTGTGCCACGGTTACTAGTGTTATATTCTGTAGCGACACATACAGGTAAGCACGGAACATTGAGTTTCCGTTTTTCTCCTTTTGAGTAAAGTCCATTTACACAACAGTTGCGTTAGAGTGAAGTCCATATGCGAAAACTAGCTAATTCGGTTCGAGTAGAAAGTCCTTTGTTTACTTTATTAAAAGTTTTCAGTAATTAAGTGTCATATTTAAAAGATTTTAGTAACTAAAATAGTAGAGAGAAGATTTATCAATGAAAAAAGAACAGGAAACTATATTTCTAAAAGCTCTAGAACAAAATCAGGAAAAGCTATTTAGAATTTGCTCAATTTATTCTAAAGATGATGAAGATGCCAAAGACCTTTTTCAAGAGGTTTTGGTTCATGTTTGGAGGTCAATGAGCACATTCAAAGGTAATTCAGCAATTGGAACTTGGATGTTTAGAGTTGCCTTGAATGTTTGCCTCCGATTTAAATCAAAGCATGCTAAAAATCAAAATCGATTCATAAAATTAGATAGTATCACTATTGCAAATTTTGGTGCTGAAGAAAATAATGAAGAAGGAAATGAAAAACTCGATAGTTTGAGAAAATGTGTGAAAGAATTGAATGAAGGAGATAAGGCGATAGTTGCACTTTACTTGGAGGATATAGCTTACAAAGAAATTTCAAGTATTCTAGGATTATCTGAAAACCACATAGCTGTAAAAATCAAACGAATCAAATTAAAATTGTTGAACTGTATAAATGGTAAATCATGATAGAGGATGAATTAATTAAAATATGGCAATCATCTAGTAATCAAGAACGAGTAAAATTTGAGAAATCGAAATTAATGATAGAGTTAGATTCAAGTTTAGAACGTTTCGATAGTTGGTGGAAGAATATGGAACGTGTAAATGTTATTTCTGGATGGGTAACTGTTTTGGGATTTATTCCCCCTATTATTTGGATACCTTATACTTCTATGAAAATTGCGTCGGCACTAATAATAGTTTGGGTAATATATATAGTCACTAGAGGAAAAAGTGTGAAAAAATTCAAACCGAGCGACCTAGAAGAGAATTACTTACAATATCTAGAAAAGGCTAGAACCTATCTTCTTGCCCAAAAGCGATTTTTTGAAACTTCCTTGAATTGGCGTGTTCTGACTATTTCACCGATATATCTTTTATTTTTTGTTAGTATTTGGGATAAACCTTTGGCGCGATACGTAGCAGTCATATCCTTTTGTGCTTTGGTGGGAATCGGAATATATTCATATTACAAAAGCAAAAGAATTGTAAAAAATAAAATTAATCCAAGAATAACTAGAGTTGATGAATTGATAAAAAAGTTAAAGGAATAGCTATTAAAATAAATTTTTCGAGCTATTATAAGATAACGCTTGGGCTAAGCGTAGTGCGGAGGCAAGGAAACTTTTCGTTTCCGTCTGCCGACGTAGCTAAAGCTTATTGTTTTGCTTTTTCTTTTTTGTTCCAAAGCTAAATCCATAAGATTTAGCGACATCATAAATATACACAGACCTTTCGGTTTTTGCCTTAAAGTCCGCATTACGTTTAGGCTTTGTTGTGCCCAGTTTTAATCCGCTCAATTAGGTCTTCTAGTACATCATTCCGACACCACGCTGTTCGGTCAAAATTAATTTCATGAACTGTTTTTTGATTTTTAATAATATGTAAAATTCTCTGTTTGCCAAAAAGAGCATCGTCAGCGTTATAAAATTTAAAATCAAGAATTTCATATTTATAATCAAATGCTTTTTCTGTTTTATTTAGCGTGTTAATTGTCCAAACATTAAGCATTCGTTTTACATCATCAAATTTAATTTTGAATACTTCTCCGTATTTATATTTTTTTCGAATTCGATAAATAAACCAAGCAATAATGGCAACAGAAAATAACAAGCTAAAAATAATTGGATTCTCCGCTAAAAATTCCGCGACAGGATTAATTCTGCTTCCACGTCCTCTTGCCATAAATAATGGAATGGCAATCCAACTTGCGAGAAATAGAACAATAAAAAGTACAACATACTTAATTCCAATTATAAAATAGTTGGTTTCAGTTGTCGGTTTTTCTATCTCGTAAATGTTTATCATAAATTGGGTACAACAATAGAATATAGTTATTAGTAACTATATCTCTTATTTACCCGTAATTTAATCAAAACTCTCGAAGTGTCAATAACTACTGATATTTAGTGGTATACTATACGTTTGTAAACGGGTTTTTTTAACTACCGTAAACGAACAGATTAATAGTTAGTTAATACAAGAAGTTCTTCTAGGGCAAATAGGCTTTTCTTTTTTTAAAAAGATAATGAAGTTTAAATAGTGTTTACTCTATTTTAAATAATCGTGCGAATTTACCATTTCAAATTTCGGACTTCGCTGCATAAACTCACGTAACATTGCCGTATGTGCAGAACCCATTATAATAAGAACCCTGTCGTTCTTATTCATTTTAATACGGTTTAGATTAGAATATATTTTCATGTTGCGATGATAAAATATGGCCGCTTGGTCAGCACCTACGAAATTATCATCTATACCCACGTAAAAGAGTTTGTCGGCATTTGCGTTTAATGAATAATCTAACATTTTAGGGTCATTAATTAGTGCTATCTTTTCTAAAAGGGATAAATTTTCGAAGTTGTTGTTTCGTTTTTCAAGCTCTGGATATGCCCTTAATGGATTGTTGGTAATTTCTAAATAGGTCGCTGGGTCAATAGCATTTGTTAATTCTGGGCTGTTTTCTATAAAATCTCCTACACTATAATTATAATTCATATGATTATCGATACCATAGACTTTAACAAGTCCGCTCATTCTAGCCACATCAAAACCTACCATACTCAATTCGCCATATTGCGTATTAAGCTCACTAGGGTTTTTTAAAAAATCTTGATAGGCTTTATTGATGTCATCATCAATTTCAGGTAGGTATTCTAGACATATAATAGTGGGTTTAAATTTCGCCAATTGAATTGACAGTTTTCGAATTTCTTCTTGTTCTCTAGCATTGTTTTCATCAAAGTCAACTTTGGAGGCATCACTCGTAGCACCAAAATGAAAAAAACCAACATTTAATACTTGAATTTTATCTGATTTAGTCGACGGGGTAGAGGCAGGTTCTTTATTGGATTGGTCACTATTTTTAGTAGTACAACCTAGAAAGGTAATGGAAAGTATAATTAGTAGTCTTCTCATGTGAAAATGTGTTAGCTATGAATCCCAATTCATTCTTTGTAATCGAACAGCATTTAAAATAGCAAGTAAAGCTACGCCAACATCGGCAAAAACGGCTTCCCACATGGTTGCTAATCCTCCTGCTCCCAACATTAAAACAATAACTTTTACTCCGAAAGCCAAGGCTATATTCTGCCATACAATGCATCGTGTAGATTTGCCAATCTTGATAGCCTTGGCAATTTTAGAAGGTTGGTCTGTCTGTATGATTACATCTGCCGTTTCAATGGCCACATCGCTTCCTAATCCGCCCATAGCAATACCAACATCACTAACTGCTAGTACAGGTGCATCATTAATTCCGTCGCCAATAAAGGCAACTTTGGTATCCGGTTGTTTTTTTAACTTTTCAACTTCATTTAGCTTATCTTCAGGTAACAATCCTCCTTTTGCCCAATCAATACCCAGTTGTTTTGCCACTTCTTGAGTAATGGAATCTTTGTCACCAGAAAGCATAATAATTTTTGTGACTCCCGCAGCTCGTATTTCTTTAATCGCCTGATGTGCGTCATCTTTTAGTTCATCTGCAATAGTCACGTAACCAGCAAATTTTCCGTCTATGGCCACTAAAACAATAGATTCTACAATTCTGTCGATTTCACTTGTTACTTCAATCTGGTTAGATGTTAGTAAGGCTTTATTTCCTGCTAAAACAATTTTACCATTAACCGTTCCCCTTAAACCTTTACCTGCAATTTCTGAAACATCGGTCGCCTTGTAAGCTGCACCGTCAGACTTATATTCTAATATTGCTTTGGCAATTGGGTGGGTAGATTGTTCCTCGATTGCGATCAAGTACTTCATGAATTCACCTTCGCTAAAGATCTGATCTGTAACAAGATCCTGAATCTTAAAAACACCTTTTGTTACGGTGCCAGTCTTGTCCATAACCACTGTGTTTACTTTGGTCATGGTATCTAAAAAGGAAGCGCCTTTAAACAGAATTCCGTTTCGTGATGCAGCTCCTAAGCCACCAAAATAACCTAATGGAATGGAAATGACCAAGGCACAAGGGCAAGAGATTACTAAAAATATCAATGCTCTATACAACCAATCTCTAAACACATAATCATCAACAAAAAAGTAGGGGAGTAGCGTTAGTCCTATGGCAAGATAAACCACTATTGGTGTATAAATTCGGGCAAACTTGCGAATGAACAGCTCAGTTTTTGATTTTCTGGCGGTAGCATTTTGTACCATATCTAAAATACGGGCAATTGAACTATCTTTAAATTCTTTCGTGGTTTCTATCTCAACTACACCTTCTAGATTTATGCTTCCGGCGTATACCGATTCCCCTTTTTTAAGGGTTTCTGGTTTACTTTCTCCTGTTAATGCTGCAGTATTAAAAGAGCCCTTGTCAGATAATAAAATACCATCTAAAGGAACTTTTTCACCTACACGAACTTGAATTCTCTCGCCTATTTTAACCGATTCGGGATTTACCGAAATAAAATTTTCTTTGCGATAGACCAATGCTTCATTTGGTCGTACATCAAGTAAAGCTTTAATATTTCCCTTCGCTCGTTTAACAGCCGCACTTTGAAAAAGTTCACCCACCGCATAGAACAACATTACGGCAACACCTTCGGGATATTCACCAATGGCAAAGGCACCTATAGTAGCAATGCCCATTAAAAAAAATTCTGTAAAGAAATCTCCTTTTTTAATACTTTCCCATCCTTCTTTTATCACAGGAAATCCTACGGGAATGTAAGCCACGATATACCAGATAATACGTATCCATCCATCAAAGAAAGAAAACGTGCCAAAATAGTCTATAGCAATGCCTGTCATCAGCAGTACAAAACTGAATATAGCAGGGAGGTAAGTTTTTATACCTGATGTGTTACCTGCATGATTATGGTTATGACCATCATCTGGACTATGCCCATCAGAATGTTCTGTTGATTTGAGGTCTCTAAGGTTTACTTTTTTCTTTTTCATAATTCGTGCAAGTTCGAAAAATTATGAATGCAACTGTTGTGCATTTAATGTTGACTACAGGTGTCGCAGATACCTTTAATGACCAAGTTTGCATCTTCGGCTATATAACCAGTAGGTAAATTAATGTGTGGTATTTTATGCTCGGTTAAGCATACCGTTTTGTCGCAATTACTGCAATGAAAATGTAAGTGTAAGTCTTGGTCTATCTCACAATTGCAACCAGGTTCGCATAATGCAAATTTTGAAATATTTGTACCGTCGTCAATTTGATGAACAATTCCGTTTTCTTCAAACGTCTTAAGTGTTCGATATAGGGTAGTACGTTCAGCTTTTTCAAAGGCATTCTCGATATCAGTCAAAGCAACTGCAATATCTTTTTCGGCCATATACTTGTATATTAAAATACGCATAGCCGTAGGACGTACACTTTTGTTTTCCAAAGTTTTTTCTATATCTGTCATCCTCTTTAACACTACAACTTTCTACACTTAATTTTATAAATCTGTCGTAAAGATGAATAAAACCCTTTTTACCAATTTGCTTTATAAAAATAATTATTAGATGATTTGCTCAATATCATGTGCTATATGAAAAATAGCATCGCCTTGATTTACAATGGGCGACTCATTAATACATATAATATAACCAGTATCACTAGCCTTCATTTTGCGTTCGAAATACCCGAATGGCCCTGAAATATTACCCAATTCAGTACCTTTTTCCACTTTTTGACCCACTTTTACAATAGGGTGAAACATACCAGAGTGTTTTGCTCGTAGCCATTTCGATGCATTTACCAACTTTGGGGTAATGGGCTTAGAATTTATCTGTTTTAATTCTTTATCGAAATTACGCATGCCCAAATGATGCATTAAACGCAAGGCACCAGCAATACCGGTATCTGTAATATCACTGTTAATCTGCAGCGATTTTCCACCTTCATATAACAATACTTTCTTGTTAAGTTGATGTAAGGTCTCTCTAAACGATTTTTCTCTTCCAGCAGATTTTACAATGAACTCTGCACCAAAAACTTTCGCTAGAGCAAGTCCTTCTGCATCATTCTTATCTATTCTAATTTGAGGTGCATTAAAGCGGCTGTCGCCACCCGTATGATAATCAATACAATAATCGATTACTGGTGCAATATCTTTCACTAAGTGATAGGCAAATCTACTTGCCAAAGAACCGCGCAAGCTCCCTGGGAAAACCCTATTTAAATCTCTACCATCGGGAAACTGTCTTGCTTGATTCAAGAACCCGAAGATGTTTACTACAGGGATGCAGATAACCATACCGCAATCTGGTATGTTATACTTTTTAGATACTAATTGGCGTACTATTTCTACACCGTTAATTTCATTACCGTGAATACCACCTGTTATTAATAGGGTAGGACCATCTTTTTTGCCACGTTGTACAATTACCGGAACTTCTATTTTAGTTCTAGTGTGTAGTTTGGCAATATCTAAATTAAGCTGGGCTCCTTTACCTTTTTCAATGGTTTCACCTAAAACTGTATACTTTTTATTTGGCATTCTGTTATGCGTAAATTTTGACTTTTCTATTGTAAAACCTAAAAGGTTGTAAATTGTTATATTCTGAAGGATGAAATTACTATTTAAATCAATAGTACCTGAACAAAATATCGGGCCAATTAATTTTTAATGATTTCTAGCTTCCTGTATACCAGTTTAAATAGATGTATACAGCTAAGTATATTTTGATTTTAGATTAATCCCATTGTGGACGAATACCTGGAGCAAATGGAAATTTGAGTGACTTATAATATTCTAAACTATGGGTCGGTTTTTCTACACCTTTAGGTAATTCTTTTTTCGAAAATGTTTGAAAATATAATAAACATGCATCTCGCCACCACTTGGCTTCTTTTAATTGAATTTGTAAAAGCATCTTCACTTCATGGTATTCACTTTCAGTTACATAAGGTTTTGCATCATCCCAAGTACGAATCATATTAGTTACTTCATTGACACCTTCTTGATATTTTAAAGCAATACCATCCCATAGCGTGTTTCCGTTCTTTAATTTAAAATCCCATGGTACATGATGAAACCAAAGAAGGTATTCTTCGGGTATCGTGTTTATATCATTAAATGTATTTTCTATAAATGAGGCATATTGCTCAGTAGCAATACTGCCAGATGGTGTACGGTCAAAACCAATACCATTTGCATCTGCTTTGTGATAGTAAACAGGATTCCATTCTGGTCTGCTTAAATTGTCTACCCATGGGCCAGGACCGTAGTGGTGTCCAGTATCAAAAATATGATGTAAGCCTAACGGATTCATGTAATTAACAACGGCCTCTCTAGAGGTAAGCATTAGTTTTTTTATAGCTTCAATAAAATCTTGATTAGTACTATAGGTAGCTCTCAGCCATTCATCAGCAATTATTTCCGAACTTAAATTGGGCTCCCATGCCAAACGACCAAAGCCGTACCAATTAGCTTGAGCAAAAGGATGTCCTGTCCAATTTAAATCAGTGCCAATATTGGCAACACCTGCAATTCCTGTTAAGGTATTACCATACAAACTACCATCAATAACCTTTGCTACAGTAGAGCCTTTGCCTTTCTGATACGTATCTGAATCTAAAACTTCTTCAAAAAGTTTCGGCAAGAAAACCAAATGGCTACTAAAGCCTAAATACTCTTGTGTAATTTGAAATTCCATGGCTAATGGAGTTTTTTTCATTGCCCCGAACATGGGGTGAAATGGTTCTCGTGGTTGAAAATCTATGGCTCCATTTTTCACCTGAACTAAAACATTGTCTTTAAACTTACCGTCATACGGTAAGAATTCATCATAGGCTTGTTTGGCCCTATCGGTATCGTCGTGTTCAGAATAAACGAAAGCTCTCCAAATAATAGTACCACCAAAAGGCTCTAATGCAGTAGCCATCATATTGGCTCCATCTACATGATTACGACCGTAATTTTGTGGCCCTGGTTGACCTTCTGAATTTGCTTTAACCAAGAATCCGCCAAAATCAGGAATTCGCTTATATATTTCAGCTACTTTATTTGCCCACCATTTTTCCACTGCTGCATTAAGTGGGTCAGCAGTTTCTAGATTGCCAATTTCAATGGGAGCTGAAAAGCGAGCAGTTAAATAGACCTTTATTCCATATCCTCTAAAAACATTGGCTAGGGCCTCTACTTTTTCTAAATACATGGGTGTGAGCACTAATGCATTGGCATTTACATTGGTAAGAACTGTTGAATTAATGCCAATTGAGGCATTCGCTCTTGCATAATCAATATAACGTTGATCAATATATTCTGGTAATTTTTGCCAATTCCATAATGAGAAACCTGCATACCCACGTTCAACACTGCGATCAAGATTATCCCAATGGTTCAACATTCTTAAATCTATTTTAGGACTGTCTACTATCTCAATAGAATTGAATTTTTTATGTGTTTGTATTAAATGTAAAAACCGAAACGAAGCATACAGTATTCCGATATCTTTTTTTGCGCTTATTACAATAATTGATTTCTTTTTATAGGTCAATGATTTGATAATAAACCCTTCGTCTTTTAATACCTCAATATCTTTACCAACCAATTCCTTTAAATCATTCGGTAAGTTTTCATAAACGGCAACAATAAGGGAATTGTCTGAACTTATGTTGTTTGAATAGTTTACTTGCTTATTTAGCATTTGAGGTAGCGCAAGCGAAAACTCTTTCTTTGCATTTTTTAAGATATGGCTATCATCCTTAAAATATATAGAATTTACAATTTCAGCATATTCGTTAAGTAATTCAGAATTTTCTATTTTATCATATTTTAACCAAAGCTTATAACCATCAGCCTGCTGACTATGTAGTCTAGTTAACATTATTAGAAAAAGGATTATGTATACGTTTGTATGTTTCATTTTAGAGGATTTCGCAAGCACATTACCTTTAAAAATAGGGTAATTCTATTGAAAAGTGTGTATTTAAATTAACCAGCGCGTCAAAAATAATTGAAAAGAAAAGTAAAATAAATTTATGAAATATAAGATTCTCGTTGCCCATAGCTCTTTGATGATAAAAAGTTGAATAATGAAATTAGCTACTAAAACCCTTTCGTTAATTCTAAATTAGTAATATGAAATAAAGCTATGAATGCGGTTGGTTTAAAATAAAATTATCTTTGATGAATCTATTTGTAAATATTTCTTCTTATCATATGAACATATCTAGACTATCTTTTCTTATTGTATTATCAATTCTATTAGGTTCTTGTAAAAATGTAGGCACTGAAAAGAATGAAAAATCTGGTCTTGAAAAGCATGAGACTGGTGAATTTGAGTTTACGAACGAACTTATTCATGAAACCAGTCCTTACCTGTTACAACATGCACACAACCCTGTTGATTGGAAACCATGGTCAGAAAGCGCTTTTGAGTTAGCAAAAAAGGAGAATAGATTGGTTGTATTAAGTGTTGGGTATTCTACTTGCCATTGGTGCCATGTCATGGAAGAGGAATCTTTTGAAGATATAGAGGTGGCCAAATTGATGAATGAAAAGTTTATCAGCATTAAAGTAGATAGGGAAGAGCGACCAGATCTAGATATGGTTTACCAAACGGCATTGCAATTGGTGAATGGAACTGGGGGTTGGCCTATGAACGCAATAATACTACCCGATGGAAGTCCTATATATTTAGGTACGTATCATGAAAAGGAAGAATGGAAATCAATTCTTGCAAAATTCAGTGAAGAATTTGAAAAGAATCCAGAAAAAATAAGAGAATACGCTTCTATGCTGGCAAATGGAGTGCAAGAGGTATATAATCAACCTGCAAAACAAATGGCCAATGCCATTACAACCAATATACTTATAAACGGTATTGAAGAATGGTCTTCTTTGTGGGATGTATCATGGGGAGGTAATCATGGACAACAAAAATTTATTTTGCCAACGAATTTGAATATGCTGTTAGACTATGCTGTTTTGCAGCAAGATGTCGAAGCCAAAAATCATGTTCTAAATACGTTAGATAAAGTTTCACATGGTGGTATTTATGATCATGTAGACGGCGGATTCTTTAGATACAGTACTGATGATACATGGAAAGTTCCACATTTTGAAAAAATGCTGTATGATAATGCCCAAATGATCAATTTATTATCAAAGGCATATAAGCTGACTGGTAATGAAGAGTATGCTGATGTGGTTAACGAAACTTTCAAGTTTTTGAAAACTGAAATGCGAAATGAAACCGGAGGGTATTTTAGTGCAATGGATGCTGATACTAATGGTGAAGAGGGTGTTTATTATGTCTGGAAACAGGAGGAATTACAAGGGCTGTTAGGTGACGATTTAGAAGTTTTTTCAAAATTTTATGGTATTCAAGATAATGAGGTATTAGAAAATGGAAATTTTGTATTGAATAACACTACTTCTAAGGCCGATTTTTCAACGGAGTTCAATTTAGATTTAAATGAATTACAGAATAAAATAAAACAATGGAAAGGCATTCTTTATAGGGCTCGACAAAAAAGGACTAAACCTTCTAAAGATTACAAGATTATCACATCTTGGAATGCACTTTTAATTGATGGCTTGTTGGAGGCATATAAGGCCTTTGGTGATGAAAAATACTTATCTGAGGCAAAATCAATCTTTGAATATATAAAAGCTAATAATTATAATAATGATGTATTAGTCCATTCATTTACTACGGATAGTAAGCAGAAAGAAGTTTTTTTAGAAGATTATGCTTTTCTAGCTAATAGTGCATTTGCATTGTATGAGGTAACCTTAGACCTTTCATATCTAAAAATTTCGAAAAAATTAATGAACACGTCAATTGATAAATTTAAAAGTGAGTCAGATTTGTTTTATTACAACGTATCGAGTGATTTGGTGCCAAGAATAATTAATACCTCTGATGGAGTTGTGCCGTCTGCTAATGCAATTATGGCGCAGAATCTTTTCAGAATTGGTCATTTGGAATATAATAAGGAATATTTAAAGCATGCCGAGGCCATGGGTTCGTTGCTAGTGAGTGATTTTGAAAATCACGCTGTTAGTTATGGTACATGGGGTTCATTGTTTTTGCAACAAGCATACCCGTTTTATGAAATAGCCGTTGTAGGTAGTAATGCGCAAGATTATATTAATCAAATAAACACCACTTATATAGCAAATACCTTGATAGTAGGTAGTTCTGTGTCCAGTGACATATCTCTTTTTAAAGATCGCTATGATAACGCTGACACCTTTATTTATGTATGCCAAAATAATACCTGTAAGTTACCTGTGAAAACAGTTGCGGATGCTTTTAAGCAAATAAAATCTTTTGGATATCAAGGTCTTAAGTAGATGTATTGAAAGTTGATCTTTAATGTGTGGATATTAACAGATCTAAATTATACAATATTTCAATAGTGAAATTCCGTTTACCTTTGTTTTATGGAAGAATGGTATGCCTATCCTTTATTGATTGTCGTTGGCTTTATTGTTGGTTTTATTAATACAGTTGCGGGTGGCGGTTCTCTTCTTTCATTACCGATTCTAATTTTTCTTGGTTTACCATCAACTTTGGCAAATGGAACAAATAGGGTAGCTGTCATTTTCCAAACTGCAATAGCAACCGCGGGTTTTAAAAGTAAAGGAGTTTCAACGTTTCCATTTAATATGTATTTGGGGTGCTCTGCTTTTATTGGTTCCATAATTGGTGCCAATTTAGCAGTAGATATTAGTGGCCCGCTATTTAATCGAATATTGGCTGTTGTCATGATTTGTGTTGTGCTCATTATAGCCTTCGGACCAAAAATTGGAATAAAAGAAGTTCAGGAGCGACTAACAGGTAAATATTTGTGGTTAGGTATTCTAGCATTTTTCTTTTTTGGAATTTATGGAGGTTTTATAAATGCGGGTGTAGGGTTTATTATAATTCTATTTCTTCATTATATAAATAAAATGACTTTGGTACGTTCTAATGCGACTAAAGTAGCCGTCGTATTTATGTATATGGTATCTGCTTTAGTAGTTTTTGCTTGGAATGACCAAGTGAATTGGAAAATAGGATTAATATTAGCCATAGGTAATGGAAGTGGTGCCTGGTTTGCCAGTAGAGTTTCAGTAAAAAGGGGAGATGGTTTTGTGAAAAAATTCCTCATTGTTATGGTGTCGATACTCGCCATTAAACTTTGGTTTTACCAATAAATTAAACAAGATTTGTATAACTATTAAAACAAGAGAGAATGCCAGGATTTGAATTATTTGGTGAGAGTGAAAAAAGTCAAGTACAAGATGTATTAGATTCTGGAGTGCTTATGCGTTATGGTTTTGACGGTATGCGAAATAACCATTGGAAGGCTTTAGAGCTTGAAAAGGCGTTAGCAAAGAGAATGGAGTCAAATTACGCGCAAGTGGTCAGTAGCGGCACTGCAGCGCTTACAGTGGCATTGGCAAGTGCAGGAGTAGGGGCGGGTGATGAAGTTATTATGCCAACATTTACGTTCGTTGCGAGTTTTGAATCTATTTTAGCCATTGGTGCGGTACCAATTTTAGTTGATGTAGATGATACCTTAACACTAGACCCTTCTGCAGTAGAACAAGCAATAACTAGTAAAACAAAAGTTGTTATGCCAGTTCATATGTGTGGCTCTATGGCAGACCTTAAAGCGTTGAAACTAATATGCGATACGCATAACTTGCTGTTGTTAGAAGATGCATGCCAAGCAATTGGAGGCAGTTTTGATGGTAAGCCTTTAGGTAGTTATGGGGATTTAGGATGTTTTTCTTTTGATTATGTAAAAACCATTACCTGTGGAGAAGGTGGAGCCATTATAACGAATAATGAGAAGTTTAAGATAAATGCTGATCATTATTCTGATCATGGTCATGATCATGTTGGGAGTAATAGAGGCACTGAAACTCATCCTTTTTTAGGATATAATTTTAGAATTTCCGAATTAAATGCGGCGGTTGGTTGTGCTCAAATAGAACGTTTAGATGATTTTCTAGCGATTCAGAAAAAACATTATTCCACATTAAGAAATACAATTGATTCCCTTTCCAATGTTACGTTTAGAAGAGTGCCTACTGGTGGAGTTGAAAATTACTCATTTATTTCCTACTTTTTGCCAACAGAAGAATTAGCCAAGAAAGCCCACACTGCTTTGGGTGATGCTGGTATAGATGCCTGTTTTTATTGGTATGATAATAATTGGCACTACTATAAGAAATGGGAACATTTAACTCATAAAAAATCTTTAGGAAAACTTCCACAAGAAGTTATAAATCAATTGCCAGATTATTCAAAATCAGACTTCTCAAAATCTGATGCATGGGTAGGTAGAACCATTTCATGCTTAGTAAAATTAAGTTGGACAGATGAACAGGTGGCTAATCGCGCTATTAAAATGAAAGAGGTTTTAGCAAAATTCGCCTAGTATTTTAATAGGCGACATTCTCTACAATTTCTAATCCATAACCTACAATTCCCACACGTTTTGCTTGGGGGCTATTGGTCATTAGTTTCATTTTGTGAATACCTAAATTATGTAATATTTGGGCCCCAATGCCGAAGTCACGGGTATCCATTTCTATTTTAGGAGCTTTAGTAATACCTTGTTTTTGTAGTTCTTTAAGTTCTTTTAATCTTGAAAGCAGATTAAGTGATTCAGAATCTTGATTTATAAAAACAATGGCGCCTTTACCTTCTTGATTTATTTTTTTAAACATATCCTCTAATTTCTCATCGGGGTTATGTGTTAAGGTCCCTAAAATATCGTTATTGATTAGCGTAGAGTTAATGCGTGTTAAAATTTTATCTTCAGAAGACCATGTACCTTTGGTAAGAGCAAGATGTACATGATTATTTGTAGTTTGTTTGTATGCTCGTAACCTAAAGTCTCCGAATCTTGTAACAATGTCAAAATCAGTTTCTTTCTTGATTAAACTATCATGTTCCATTCTATAAGCAACAAGATCTTCAATTGAAACAATCTTTAAATCAAATTTTTTAGCCACTTTTACTAATTGAGGAAGTCTTGCCATAGTTCCATCCTCGTTCATTATTTCTACAATAAACCCTGCAGGTTTTAAACCAGCTAGTCTTGCAAAATCTATCGCAGCTTCTGTATGTCCTGTTCTGCGTAATACACCACCTTCTTTGGCAACCAATGGAAAAACATGACCTGGTCTCACTAAATCATGAGGTTTAGTATTTGCATCTGTTAAGGCGAAAACGGTTTTAGATCTATCAGATGCTGATATACCTGTTGTTACGCCGTTACCTCTTAAATCTACAGAAACTGTAAACGCTGTTTCAAAAGGGTCAGTGTTGGTATTTACCATCATGTGTAATCCTAAATCTTTACAACGACCTTCAGTTAATGGTGCACAAATAAGGCCCTTGCCATGAGTGGCCATGAAGTTAATAGTCTCAGGGGTTGCTAATTCAGCAGCGGCTAAAAAATCACCTTCGTTCTCACGGTTTTCATCATCAACAACAATGATTACTTTTCCTAAACGAATGTCTTCAATCGCTTCTTCGATAGTGTTCAATTGTATTTTTTTAAGATTAGTCATGTTTAAACAATCAGCTTTTATCTTTTTTCTTAAATATTTTTTGGAAGAAATCTGAAATAAATCCAAAATTCACCATTCCCTTATCTTCGGTTGCTCTTTTAGTGAGAAAAACACCTAACGGTAGCATAATCAATGTGGAAAGCCAAGCGCCAAGCATTGGGTGAATATTGCCTTCTTTTGCATAATTACTAGCAAAAACTCCAATGAAATAATAGATTAGGAAAAGTACTATCGCAATGACCATCGGTAAACCCAATCCACCTTTTCTAATGATGGCACCAAGCGGAGCACCTACGAAAAATAGAATAATACACGAAAAAGCCAAAGCATATTTATTATGAAGCGATAGAATATGCATGTTATAGATTTTATATCTTTTTTGCATTTCCTCTTTTTTGCCGCTTACAGTGCCCAAAATACTACTGATACTATTTTTGGCGGTGGATACTATTTGAATCTGCTGCCACTCTGGGAAAAGAATAAGGAAATTCCCCTTAATGGAATCTTGCAAAGCCATATTCGCCTTTGCTTTAATAGCTCTTTTGGCTGAGATGGAATCTTTTTTTGTTACCATATCAGCTTTGGTAGAATCAGTATTCTTTGTTATTAAAGGAACAAATACACCGCTTCTACTTTCAATATTTTTTGAAAATGCACGAACAATATTATAGTTGTCTCCCCTTAAAGAGTCAATATCTTTAGTAAGACGTGAAATGTTCTTCATCTTGTCTGTACTGATATCGCGCTCTTCTTCTAACTCATCATTATTAATATCAGGAATTTCGATATTCATAGTATAAGTGTCAAATTTGGCTTGTGCAAATGGAAATTTCATTTTGCTGTCATTACTTTTAGAAGTAACGTCTTCATAATAATGACCGTCTTTTAGAACAAGTTGAATTAAATCAGAAGCTTCACTACTAATTAATTCGCCAGTCTTTGATTTAATGACTGTGGTATTAAGATTAGTTTTTGATTTAATATGAATAATTACATTCTTTAAGAAACGATCATTATCGCCATACTTTTCATCAACTTTAATATTCATTCCCTCAAAATCACTAAATACACCTTCTGATACTACAGCTGCTGGTTTTACCTTTGCAATATTTCTTCGAAGATTATATATTTTTCGTTGGGATAATGGAATAACGTTATTTGCAAAGAAGAATGTTACTCCGCCAAGAATAGTAACAAAAACTATCAAACTCAACATAGACCGCTGTAAGGATATACCAGAAGCTTTCATAGCAGCAAATTCATAGTTTTCTGCTATAGATCCGAAAGTTAAAATAGAGGATAAAAGTACCGTTAAGGGTAATACTTTCTCAGTAAGATCCGGTAATAAATAAAACAGAAACTTACCTATAATTACAATATCTAAACCTTTGCCCGCTAGGTCATCAATAAAAAGCCAAATCGTTTGGAATATGAAGATAAACATCAATATTACAAACGAACTGACAAAATTAAAGACGAACCTTGATAGGATATATCGGTCTAGTATTCTCAATAGTTCTAATTTCTTAGAATGAAATAGCCTTCATCCTTATATTTAGCTTCATTAAAAGTAAATAAGGTTTTGGACAAAACTTCGTCTGTTTTAAAAGAATTAACAGTGATAGTAGTTTTTGTACCGTTCTTGCCTGTTTCAATTAATTTATAAATATGCATTGTGCCCATATCTATTCCTAATAATCTCGATTTTATCTCTGTGTCTGAATCAATAGGGGTTAATTTTACATATTGAATTTTTCTTCCTTGTACATCTTGTAAGATATCCCAGGCATAATTATGCCCTTCTTTGTAAAAAGTCAACATTTTTGAAGGTGTCATTGCATTTTCATCATCAGACTTGTCTTCGATGGTTACTTCTTCGTTTTCTGGTACAATGGTATACACTTTCTTACCGTCGTACAATTGTTGAGAGCCAAGGTAATTGAAAATGTATTTGTTACCTGCAAGTGTAACATCACCTCTGGTTTCTTGGTTAATTCCAGCTTCAACGTTCTTTAAATCGAACTTGAAATCAACAAAGATGTTATTATAACTCTGAACTTTGGTATACACTTGATCTAATAGAGCTTTAGCCTTTTCTGAACCTTGTGCATTTGCAAAAGTTGCGGTAAGCATAATCGTTAAAACAATAATAATTTTCTTCATCTCTTTTTTAATATTATTCATTATCTAATATTTGTTGAAGTGCGACCATATCAGATACATATACCTGTCTAGCTTTACTTCCTTCAAACGGACCAACAATTCCAGCTGCTTCTAATTGATCTATAATTCTACCGGCTCTATTGTAGCCTAATTTCAACTTACGTTGAATTAAGGAGGCCGAACCTTGTTGTGCAATTACAATAACTTCTGCAGCTTCACGGAACTTTGCATCTCTTTCCGAGACATTATTATCAAGACTTGTGCCAGAATCTTCACCGCTATATTCAGGAAGCTCATAAGCATCTGGATATGCGCGCTGACTGCCAATGTATTCTACAATTTTCGCTACTTCAGGAGTATCAACAAATGCGCATTGAATTCTGGTTACATCATTACCTTGAGTGAATAACATATCACCACGACCAATTAACTGATCGGCACCAGAGGTGTCTAATATGGTTCTAGAATCTATTTTAGAAGTAACTCGAAATGCTAACCTCGCAGGGAAGTTGGCTTTAATTATACCCGTAATAACGTTTACAGAAGGTCGTTGAGTTGCAATGATTAAGTGAATACCAATGGCTCTAGCTAATTGTGCTAGTCTTGCTACCGGTGTTTCCACTTCTTTACCAGCGGTCATTATTAAATCTGCAAACTCGTCGATTACCAATACTATGTAAGGTAAAAACTTATGTCCGTCATTCGGATTCAATTTACGAGCCTTGAATTTTGTATTGTATTCCTTTAGGTTACGAACCATCGCCAATTTCAAAAGTTCATAACGGTTATCCATTTCAATACACAGTGAATTAAGCGTATGAATCACTTTTGTATTGTCAGTTATTATAGCTTCGGCAGAATCAGGAAGCTTAGCTAAGAAATGGCGTTCAATCTTATTATAAAGCGTTAATTCAACTTTCTTAGGGTCTACTAATATGAATTTAACTTCCGCAGGATGCTTTTTATATAATAAGGATGTTAATACGGCATTTAAACCTACAGATTTACCTTGGCCTGTTGCACCTGCCATTAAAAGGTGGGGCATTTTGGCTAAATCAACAACAAATGTTTCATTGCTAATGGTTTTGCCAAAGGCTATTGGTAATTCCATTTCCGCCTTCTGAAATTTGCTTGAGGCAATTACCGAACGCATAGAAACTATGGTTGCATTTTTGTTAGGCACTTCTATACCTATTGTACCCTTACCAGGTATTGGTGCGATAATACGTATACCTAAAGCTGCCAAAGACAAAGCAATATCATCTTCTAGGTTCTTAATTTTAGATATTCTTACGCCCGCATCTGGAACAATCTCATACAAGGTAACGGTAGGGCCAATGGTAGCTTTAATTTGGGCGATTCCAATTTTATAGTTTTTGAGCGTCTCAACAATCTTATTCTTATTTTCCTCTAACTCTTCTTGATTTATAGTAATACCACCGGTAACACCATGTTGGTCTAATAGCTCTATAGTAGGAAATTTATAGTTGCCCAATTCTAATGTAGGGTCGAATTCTCCGAAATCATCTACCAATTTATTTGCTAGGATGTCAATTTCTTCAGGTTCTTCAATTACCTGCTCAACTTCCATGGCAATAGTGTCCTCTGGCTCTTGCGTAGGTGTTTCAAAACTATTAAGGTCACCTTTCTTTTCTAAATGCGGAATCTCAGTTTTGTGGGTGTAAGTATCTAAAATTATAGGTAGGTCTTCATCTAAAGAAGAAATTACTGTTTCGTCAACCTTTGCAGCTTTTCTTTCCCTACTTGCCTGAAATTCTGTAGATATCGCCTCTTTTCTTGATTTTAAAAATAAAGAAATTCCTTCAGGTGTAATTTCAAACAATCTCACAAAAATGAATATGAGTCCGAATACCAATAACAAGAGTACGCCAATTTTACCAGCATAGTCTTGCAGAAAATCGTTCATTTCAAAACCTATTAATCCACCTAATAAAGGACTACTAGTTGCGAAAAATCCTAAGGCAATAGAAATCCATATTATGAAAAGCAACCCCCAAATCCACTTTTTAAATAAAGCTTTTAAGGGTAGTCCTAAAAACAAATATATTCCTGTGATACAAATTAAAAAGGGGAGTATAAGTGAAGCTAAACCAAAGCCCTTGTACATGAAAAAATGGCTTATGCTTGCGCCGAATTTGTTCAATAAATTTTTAGCCAACTCATTACGATCCTTGAATTCAGAGAGAAGACTTTGATCATCTTGCCAATTAAAATAAAATGATATAAATGAAAAGAACAAAGCGATACTAAAAAGCATCAACAAACTACCCAAAATGATTTTATTCTGTTTGGATAATTTAAACGATGATCCTTTTTTAGTAGGTTTTGGCTTTGATTTAGTTGCCTTCTTTGCCATTAAAAATTAATTCTGGTGCTAAATTACAAATTTACGATGAGCTATAGGAAACAATGAGGCGACCTAAATAATTTTAGGTAAGTAAATGATTAAACCTATAATGGTTGATCCTATTGAAACCAGCATTACGGCACCTGCAGAAATATCTTTGATAAATCCGATTTTTACATCGAATTCTGGTTGTACAAAATCAGATAATTTTTCAACAGCCGTATTCATGCCTTCGATGCCTAGTACTAATGCTATAGCAAATATTTGAAGTATCCATTCTATATTAGATATTTCAAAATAAAAACCTGCAGCAGTCATAACAATGGCAATAAAAACCTGAATTTTTATACTTGCTTCGGTACGTATCAGCAAGAAGGCGCCTTTAAAGGCAAAACCAACACTTTTAATACGATTGACCAAAAAAGATTCTTTGGGCATGAGTGTCGTTTATTATTAGTTCATTAAAGCCTCTAAAGCAGCTTTGTAATTTGGCTCTTCAACAATTTCAGCTACTTGTTCGGTATATAGAATATTTCCTTTTTCATCAACCACCACCACAGCTCTTGAATGTAAAGGTGCTAAAGGTCCATCAGAGAAATCACAATGGTACGATTTTCCAAAATTACCATCTCTAAAATCAGAAAGCATTTCAACATTTTCGATACCTTCTGCTCCACAAAATCTCGCTTGTGCAAAAGGAAGGTCTTTAGAAACACAAAGTACGATGGTGTTATCTAGTTCTGCAGCTTCTTTATTAAACTGTCTAACAGATTGTGCACATGTACCTGTATCTACACTTGGGAATATATTTAAAACTACTCTTGAACCTTCATAATCTGAAAGTTTTACAATAGATAAGTCATTTTTAGTAAGTTGAAATTCAGGTGCCTTGCCGCCAATAGCTGGTAAAGAACCTAAAGTATGAATTGCATTCCCTTTTAATGTAACCGAAGCCATATTCTTAATATTTATTTGATTGAAAGCGTGAAATTATAAAATATTAAGATGAAACGTAAGGTAATTTTATAAAAAAGCCGTTTCCTTTTTCAAAAGAGTATCTGTTTCTTTTAAGCCAATTAATTTAATATTTTAACCAAGTATTAGCTAGATAATCTAATTATTTGAAGCTTTTTTTGTTTGTGCTTTTGTATAATTTTAGCAGCCAAAGTCTTCAAAATACAGTCGTTTTAAGGTTTTTCTCTGAAACTTGAAAGATGTTAATTTTTGCTTTTTTTGAAGGTTAATTGTCTAATCTTAATATTAAAAGCTGCAAAGATTAACGTCATAATTGGACTCAACCAATTGAATATGGCGTATGTGAAATACTCTGAAACACTAACGCCTAATACTCCAGATTGATATGCACCACAGGTGTTCCAAGGTATTAGTACGGAGGTGACCGTACCTGAATCTTCTAAAGTTCTACTCAAGTTTTCAGGAGCAAGCCCTCTATCTTGATACGCTTTTTTGAACATTTTACCTGGGATTACTATGGCCAAGTATTGATCGCTAGCTATTACATTTAAACCGATACAGCTTAGCACTGTACTTGTGAAAAGTCCGAATACACTTTTTGCAACAGCTAATAATGATTGTGTAATTCTTGCGAGTGCGCCAATACCATCCATTATGCCTCCAAAAACCATTGCACAACAAATAAGGTAAATTGTCCAGAGCATTCCGTTCATTCCTCCTGAACTAAAAAGCTCATTTAATTTTTCGTTTTCAGTTACTATAGTGGTGTCTGTCAACATAGAATTTATAAGGGCGCTGAATTTTGAGTCTGAAAGACTTGATAAAATTTCAGGTTGAAAAATAAAAGCAAAAACGGCTGCCAATAGAACCCCAGTGCCCAATGCAATTAGTGGCTTGGTTTTCAATAAGATCAGGGCTATTACCGCTACTGGAACTATAAACAAATAGGGTGTTATATTAAAAGTAAGTGCAATTGTTTTTAGTAATCCTGTTACATCTGCGTTACCCGTAGTGTCAATATTTAAACTAATAATTGAAAAGGCAATAATTGTAATTAATATGGTAGGGCCCGTTGTAAAGAACATATACCTTATATGTGTAAACAAATCTGTACCTGCCATAGCGGGTGCTAAATTGGTGGTGTCACTTAATGGGGACATTTTATCACCGAAATATGCTCCTGAAATTACAGCGCCTGCAATCATACCCGTAGGTATGCCTAAAGCTGTTCCGATGCCTACTAGTGCGATACCAACGGTAGCCGAGGTAGTCCATGAGCTACCAGTGGCAATAGAGATAATAGCGGCAATCACAATAGATGCCGGAAGAAAAATTGATGGACTCAATACTTTAAGTCCGTAATAAACCATAGCAGGAATAATTCCACTTACTAACCAGGTGCCCGCTAGTGCACCAACCAAAAATAAAATCATGATAGGAACGAAAACACTTTTTAAGTTCTCATATATTTCCTGGACCATGGTTACGAATGTCGTCTTATTAAAAAAACCAACTATAGCAGCAAAAACACCTCCAATAAGTAATATGATTTGATTTGAGTATTCACCAAACCATTCTCCATCTGCAAAGAATATATTATAAGCTAGCATTGCCATTAAAAGCACAACAGGAATGAGGGCTTCTAAAAGATTAAGTTCTTTGTTGGCTACGATATGTTCGTTTTCCCTGTGCTCATTCGTATTTTGGTTGGACATTAAAAATGCGTTTGGTTAATACGTAATATTACGATTTATGCTACGGATGTGCAAACCGTATCTTAATTTGAATATTATGAGTTTACTACGCTAATGATATCCAGAATTTTAAGATCTATAAGACATTGTTTCATTAAAGAGTAAGTTCTTTTAATATCATCATCTAAGCCAATTGAAAAACGAATTAGTCCGTTTCCTAGACCCATTTCTTTTTGCTCGTCTAAAGGAATTTCAGAAGAAGTAGAGCTTCCTGGTGCACTGAAAAGAGTTTTATAGAATCCAAGGCTAACTGCTAAATATCCCAATTTTCTTTCCTGCATTAATTCCATTAGTGCATTGGCGTTTTCTAATGTCCCAACATCCATAGTAACTAATCCGCCATAACCATATTCATGATTCATTTGATCTTCCATAATCAAATGACCAGGATGGGAGGGAAGACCTGGGTATACTACTCGTAGTCCGTCCTTTTCAAAATTTTCAGCTAAGAACATTGCATTTTCACTATGCTTTTTCATGCGTATGTGTAGCGTGCGCATATTTTTCAAAATAGAAGCTGCTCGCAAACTATCTAATGTACTACCCAATAGCATACCTGCCCCGTTATTAACATCTTTTAGGCTAAGGCAAAATTCTGATGTACCACAAACAACACCTGCAACACAATCACTTGTTCCATTTATAAATTTGGTAAGACTATGAATTACAATATCAGCGCCTAATTTAACTGGAGTTACTGAAAGAGGTGAAAATGTATTATCAACTACTAGTGGTAGCTCATTATTCTTTGCTATGCGTGATAGGGCAGAAATATCTGCTACCTCTAATAAAGGGTTGCTAACACTTTCACAATAAATCATTTTCGTTTTTGATGTCATGGCTTTCGCTACTGCATCAAGATCCGTGATATCTAAGAAGGTTGTCTTAATTCCGAATTTTATTAAGAAATTTTTCATGAAGGCATAAGTACCTCCATAAATGGTTCTACTGCTAATAATATGGTCACCTGCATTACAAAGTTGAAGTATAACCGCAGTAATAGCTCCCATTCCACTAGCGGTTACGTTTGCGCTTTCAGTACCTTCTAATGCAGCTAGTGCTTCGCCTAAATATAAATTGGAAGGTGAAGAATGTCTACTGTATAAATAACAACCTTCAGTATTACCTTCAAAAGTATCGAACATGGTTTTTGCCGATATAAAAGTATAGGTAGAGGAATCTGATATGGATGGATTAACACCGCCATATTCTCCGAAGTATTGTAGGTCTTGTAAATCGTTGCTCGTTTTTTGGCTCATGGGTTGTAATTTTAAGTAAATTTAACTTTTGATAGAGTAATTGTCAATGTAAACTTAATTATTTAGTTTTTTAAACTAATATTTTTAATTAAATAGATTTATTTTCTATGATTGATTAAATTTGACGGACTATTTAGAATTATAATCACTATGAAACTTGACGAAACAGACATCAATTTATTAGAGCTTTTACAGGCAGATAGTAAAAAAACTACAAAAGAATATGCCTTAAAACTTGGCTTGTCTACAACGGCTATTTATGAGCGTATAAAAAGGTTAGAAAGAACAGGCGCTATAAGAAATTATGTTGCCTTGGTAGATAAGGCAGTGGTTGATAGAAATTTTACGGTGTTTTGTCATGTAAAATTGGTTCAACATATTAAAGATAATATTGCCCAATTTGAAGCACAGGTTTTACGTTTACAGGAAGTAGTTGAGTGTCATCATTTAAGCGGGGATTATGACTATCTGTTGAAAATTCATGTTCAAGATATGGAGGCCTACCGTAATTTTATGGTCAATAAACTAACTGCTATGAATCATATTGGTAGCACGCAAAGTTCTTTTACGATAAAAGAGGTTAAGCATTCTACCGCTATACCGCTTTAAAACTAAAAATAGTATTAATTTTGTATCACATTAGAAAACAAATATTTTATGAATCAATATGATGTAGCCATTATAGGCTCAGGACCTGGAGGATACGTAGCAGCAATACGTTGTGCACAGCTAGGAATGAAAACAGCAATAATTGAAAAATATTCTACTTTAGGTGGAACCTGTTTAAATGTAGGGTGTATACCATCTAAGGCATTGTTAGATTCTTCTCATCATTATGAAGATGCCATTAATCATTTTGAAGAACACGGAATTGAAATTCCTGGTGAGATTAAGGTGAATTTGGAAAAGATGATTGGTCGTAAGCAAGGCGTGGTTGACCAAACTACCAAGGGCATTCAATTCTTAATGGATAAAAATAAGATTACTGTTTTTGAAGGACTTGGAAGCTTTAAAGATGCTACGCATGTTAGTATTAAAAAGAATGACGGTAAAACTGAAGAAATAGAGGCAAAAAATATAATTATTGCTACAGGTTCTAAACCATCTTCCTTACCATTTATTAAGATTGATAAAGAACGTATAATAACATCTACTGAAGCTTTAGAACTTAAAGAAGTGCCAAAACATATGATTGTTATTGGTGGAGGTGTTATTGGTTTAGAATTAGGTCAAGTGTACAAGAGACTTGGTGCAGATGTAACTGTTGTTGAATTCATGGATCGTATTATTCCGGGTATGGACGCTGCGCTTTCAAAAGAATTGACCAAGGTGATGAAAAAGCAAAAAGTAAAATTTGCATTATCACACAAAGTAAAATCAGTTGAGAGAAAAGGTAAAACTATAATTGTAAAGGCTGACGATAAAAAAGGTCAAGAAGTTGTTTTTGAAGGTGATTATTGTTTAGTTGCTGTAGGTAGAAGACCTTATACCGATGGATTAAATGTTGATGCTGCTGGTGTTAAACTAGATGATAGAGGTAAAGTTATCGTTGATGATCATTTAAAGACAAGCGTTAATAATATTTACGCTATTGGCGATGTTATAAAAGGAGCTATGTTGGCGCATAAAGCAGAAGAGGAAGGTACTTTGGTTGCTGAACAGATTGCGGGTCAAAAGCCACACATCGATTATAATTTAATACCAGGTGTAGTTTATACGTGGCCAGAAGTTGCTGCTGTTGGTAAAACAGAAGAGGAGCTTATAGAAGCTGGTGTAGATTATAAGGTAGGGCAGTTTCCTATGCGTGCCTTAGGTCGTGCAAGAGCAAGTATGGATACTGATGGTTTTGTTAAGATATTGGCAGATAAGAAGACTGATGAAGTATTAGGAGTGCATATGATTGGTGCTCGTTGTGCAGATTTAATTACTGAAGCTGTAACTGCAATGGAGTTTAGAGCATCTGCCGAGGATATTTCTAGAATGAGCCATGCTCACCCAACATATGCTGAAGCTGTTAAAGAAGCAGCATTAGCAGCTACTGGAGATCGTGCATTACACATTTAGTAGTACAGATAACATAAATAAAAAAGCAGCCATTTGGCTGCTTTTTTTATTTTAAAAATTCCCTCTTAGGGTATAATTAGAAAGAAAGCTTATTAATTTTTTATCAAGCCTAAAACGCGAAAAAGTTTTTCAGTTAGCGTTCTTGCTATTTCAAAAGCGATTAGTGCTGCTTGTTCTAAATATATTCTCGTAGTAGACAAAAATGAAAACAGACCAGATTTAATTTCGATTTTATGGTTTTCATATTTTAATGCAAGAATGGTGCTTATAATCATGAATAAAATTGCGCCAAATACCGCTACCCACGGATTTAAAGAATGATGAAAATAACGGTATAGCCCTATACCGGTAAAACTTCCGTAAAGAATAATAAAATGAATAATGTATATCGATAAAGTACTTGATCCTATTTTAAGCCAAGTGCTATTCATTAAAAATTTACGTAGTATAATGAATATTGAAAAAACAATAAGAACATCACCTAAACGAATGAATAGATAGTTGTTATTGAAAATAGATTGGAATAATTGTATGCCGGTTAACTCATAAATGGAATAGAAAAAGTCTGAAGAAAATAGGATTAAAATCAATCCGGTTAGTATATAAATAGGAACGATGTAGGAATATAAATTTTTATTGCTCTGATATTTGGAGAATAGTACCGACATAAAGCTACCAATGGTCGCATAACCCAACCAAGGAATTATTGTAAATACTGACCCATTTGATTTTGAAAAGTAATTTGCTAAAAATTGAGGTAAGTAGTCAAAACTAGATGCTTTATATGTTGGTTCGAATAAGAATAATAAAATCGTTGTGGATATTAATATAGTAGGGAAAATCCATTTTTGTTTAGTGAAGGTGAGAAGGTAAAACCCGCAGATAAACAATAATGAAAGTCCTATACAATGTAATACGTCTACGAGGTAAAAAGAGTCGTATACCTCTCCTTTAAAAATACCGAACAAGTTTATTCTTAAAAGGTAAGCTATGGCTAAAAGTTCTAATCCTCTTTTAAGTCCTTTCTTAACGCGAGGATTGTCCCAACCCGTTTCTGGAGATTTAATCAATAGGTAGGTAAAGATAAAACCAGATACGGTAAAGAATACAGGAGCAGTAATACCTCTAAAATATTTCCATGTGCTATATAGAAAATTAGAATTATCTCGAAAGGCATTATCTAACAATCCATCTATAAAATGACCTTGTAACATCATTAAAATGGCCCAAGCTCTTATGGCGTCTAAAAAAAACAATCTTGACTTAGAGTTGCTCATTATAGTAATTATATCCTATATACTTATGAAACAGTATGTTTGGATGTTTACGGCTGCAAAATTAGATAAAATAAATTAAGGTTTATTCTAATTGAATTAAATTCGCAAACATTCAAAAATCAGGTTTATGGATTATGTTTTAGCATTTGCAGGTAGTAATTCTTCAGTTTCTATCAATTATAAATTGGTGAAGTTTACTTCTTCCTTAATAAAAGGTCACGACGTACGGTTACGTGATATGGCAAATTGCCCATTTCCAATGTATAGTCAAGATGAAGAAAAGGAAAACGGATACTCCAATTCACTTGTTGAATTTAAAAATGAAATTATGAATGCTAAAGCTTTGATAATTTCTGTAAATGAACATAATAGCTACCCGTCTGCATATTTTAAAAATGTAATAGATTGGCTTTCTCGGTTAGATGCTAAGTTTTTGGTTGATAAAAAGATTTTGTTAATGGCTACCTCAAATGGAGGTCGTGGTGCTATTGGTTCCTTAGAGGTTGCTGAAAAAATGTTGACTCGGTTTAAGGGTGTTATTGTGGAAACCTTTTCGCTGCCCAAGTATGGTGAAAACTTCGATGAGAAAGAAGGAATTATTATTAACTCAGATTTAGCCAAAATCCATGCTGAGAAAGTTGCTTCTTTTATTAATTCAATTTCTTAATGATTCGATAGTATTTCTGGGATAAAACTCGAGGATATTCTTAATCATAATAGTTACTTAGTTACCTTTATACAGTGTTAGAAGCATTTAAAAAACATATTGAAAATTCATTTCCTGAGTTGCAAGATAATCACTTCATTATTGCTTGTAGTGGTGGATTGGATAGTATGGTTTTAATTGATTTGTGCCAGCAGACTCAACTTCAATATTCTTTGGCGCATTGCAATTTTAGATTGCGAGGTGAAGATAGTAATGGAGATGAAAATTTTGTTCGCGAATATGGAGAGAAGAAAGGGGTAGTGGTTTACGTGACCCATTTTGATACTTATGACTATGTAAATGAGCACAAAGTTTCTGTTCAAATGGCAGCACGTGAATTGCGCTATACTTGGTTTGAACTGTTAATTGTACAACATAATATTCCATACGTATTAACTGCCCACCATGCCAATGATAATGTAGAGACTTTCTTAATTAATTTATCTAGAGGTACTGGTATTGATGGTTTAACAGGTATACCAGCTAAAACAACTATTTTAAGAAGACCGCTATTGCAATTTACTAGGCAAGAGTTAGAATCATATGCTGAAGAGCAAAAACTAAAATGGAGAGAAGATGCCAGTAATGCAGATACTAAGTATTTAAGGAATAAAATTCGGCTAGAGATTATTCCGAAATTGAAAGAGCTGCACCCCACTTTTCTTGATAATTTCAACAATACGTTACAATATTTGAATCAGACCGAGAATATTGCTTCGGCCTATCTTAAAAAGTTGAAAGAAGAGCTTTTTTGCAAGCATGATGGAAAGTTTGAAATTTCAATAAAAAAATTAAAAGAATTAAATCCTTTGCCAATCTATTTGTTTGGGCTTTTTAGCGAATTTGGGTTTAAAGAATTAGAGAACCTCGAAACTTTGCTAGATGGCTTGAGCGGAAAACAATTGTTTTCTTCAACCCACGTTTTGCTAAAGAATCGTGACGTATTGTTGTTATCTCCAATTGGTAAGAAAGAAGCGGAAGAAAAGGAATTTTTAATACACGAAAATCTAACTGAATTAAATCATCCCTTATCGCTAAAATTTTCGATAGTTCCTGAACGTTTTAATAATTCAGATAAAGAGATATTCGTTCAAAAAAATACGTTAAACTATCCTTTGGTGATAAGGAAATGGAAAAAAGGCGACTATTTTTACCCAATTGGCTTAAATCGAAAAAAGAAACTTTCAAAGTTTTTTAAAGATGAAAAGGTTGATGTTCTTTCAAAAGAAGAAATTTGGCTGTTATGTTCTAATGAACAAATTATATGGGTTATAGGTATGCGGGCAGACCATCGATTTAGAGTTGAAAATAGTGCCGAAGAGATTTTAAAAATAGAATTGGTATGATGAGAATTATTGCTTTACTACTTTTTATGGTTGTGTTACCACTTGGTTCATATGCCCAATCGGATGATAACCCGGTAGTTTGGGAGCAGCAAGTACATAAAATTTCAGATACGGAGTATGAATTGGTGATGCAGGCATCAATTTATGAGGGTTGGCATTTGTATTCTCAATTTACTTCTGAATTTGGAGCGTTGCCTATTATTTTCAAATATAAAGTGGCCAATGAAAAATATGTTTTAATTGAAGGTACGACCGAGAGTGAAACATTTACTGAGTACAGTGATATTTTTGAGGTAGATGAAACCTTTTTCAAAGAAAATGCAACATTTACGCAGCGAATAAAAATTCTGGATTCTAGCATTAATCAAATAGAGGTTTATTCAGAATATCAGGTGTGCAAAGATGTTTGTATTCCTATGGATAAAACATTCGTTTTCACTTTAGATGGTTCAGAAGCTAAGGAGACCCTATTAACGGTAGACGAAAGAAGTTTAGCCCTAGGGCAGCAATTACGATTAGACCTAAAGAATAAAGAACTCCTTACTCAAGGTCAAGATAATATTGCCGAAAGCACGAATATTTGGGTCATTTTTAGCTTAGGCTTTCTTGGTGGGCTCATTGCTTTATTGACACCTTGTGTGTTTCCTATGATACCTTTAACGGTGTCTTTCTTTACCAAACACTCACAGAAGAAATCGAAAGGGATAATAAATGCCTTGCTGTATGGTTTCTTTATAGTGCTTATCTACTTTTTATTAAGTCTTCCATTTCATTTGTTTGATTCGGTCGATTCGCAGATACTAAATTCAATAGCAACCAATGTTTGGTTGAATCTTTTATTCTTTTTCATATTTCTATTTTTTGCTTTTTCATTTTTTGGATACTATGAACTAACCTTACCAAATTCATGGGCAAATAAAATGGATGCAGCATCTTCTAAGGTTGGTGGAGTTATTGGCATCTTTTTCATGGCAGTTACCTTGGCCATCGTATCATTTTCATGCACCGGACCTATTTTAGGAGGGTTATTAGGTGGTACTACATTGGCAGAAGGTGAAGTAGCAACTAATCTTACTGCGGGTATGACGGGCTTCGGAGTTGCTTTAGCTTTGCCATTTGCTCTTTTTGCATTATTCCCAGCATGGTTGAATTCACTTCCAAAATCTGGTGGATGGATGACTACGGTAAAAGTGGTACTCGGATTTTTAGAAATAGGCTTGGCATTAAAATTCTTGTCGAATGCCGATATGGTTGGCCATTGGGGGATTTTAAAGCGAGAAATATTTTTAGGAATATGGATTATTTTAGGAATAGCGATGACTCTTTATTTATTTGGACTATATAAGTTTCCACATGATGGGCCTGTTAAGAAATTATCTATCGGTCGCAAATTAATAGCTTTCTTAAGTTTAGCATTTACAGTTTACTTAATACTGGGCGTGACCAAAATTACACACTTAAAATTATTAAGTGGTTTTCCTCCACCGGAATTTTACAGCGTATTTGAACAAGAAAGCGAGTGCCCGTTAGGAATTAATTGCTTTCAAGATTTTGAGGAAGGTTTAGCGTATGCGAAGGAAGTAAATAAACCAATTCTTTTAGATTTTACCGGTTGGGCATGTGTCAACTGTAGAAAGATGGAGGAGAATGTATGGAGTGATCCTGACGTGTTTCCTATCATCAAGAATAATTATGTACTTATTTCATTATATACTGATGATAGAGAAGAGCTTCCTGAATCTGAGCAATTCAATTTTCAATTTGATAGTGGTCGTGTAAAAGAAATTAATAACATTGCTCAAAAATGGGGAACCTTTCAAGATGTTAACTTTAATTCTATCTCTCAACCCTTTTATGTTTTATTGTCTCCAGATTTAAAAGTGCTCAATACAACCATACAAAATTCTGATATTCCAACGTATAAAAACTGGCTGTTAGAGGGGCTTAAAAATAATAATTGATGTTCAGGACCTGTAGGATGTTGGCTACTTGTCAATAAAAAGCAGTACTACGAGGTGTTTGGTGTTGAAAATTACCCTAACTTAGAATTTAATTCCCCCGGTACAAATGAGAACATTAAAAAGAATCGGAAAAATTCTATTGATAATTCTTGTCCTATTTGTTATAGGAATTGGAATTTTCATATACACGCTAAAACCAGACTATTCTGGCGAACAAGAACTTGTTCATCTTGAGAAAGAGGTAAGTATTTACTATGATACTTACGGTATACCGCATATTTATGGAGCGAATGAAACCGATGCTTTTAGGGCATTAGGTTACGTTCATGCACAAGATCGTTTATGGCAAATGGAGCTACTTCGAAGAATTGCAAGTGGTGGCTTATCTGAAGTTTTTGGTAAAGATTTAGTGGGTACCGATAAGTTTTTTATATCGTTAGGTATTGCAGATGCCTCTAAGATTACAGTTGCCAATGTTGATCAGGAAAATGAAGGTGTTGTTTTGGCAAAAGCGTATTTAGATGGCATCAATCAATTTATTTCTGAAGGACCTACACCAATTGAATTTTATCTAACGGGTATCGAAAAAGAAAAATTCGTTTTAGAAGATGTGTATAATACTATTGGTTATATGGCATTCAGTTTCGCAATGGCACACAAAACCGATCCGCTTTTAACAACCATAAATTCTAAATTAGGTCCCGATTATTTGAACGATTTACATATTGGGTCTGATGTTACTACTGAATGGATTAAAAATTATAATCCTACTCAGAACGATTCGATTCAGAACAACTTGACAGCGGCGGTCAATAAGGCTTTAAGCGTATTGAATGTTCCGTTATTTGAGGGCAGTAATAGTTGGGTTATAGCACCTGAAAAAACGAAGCACGGAAAAGTTATTTTAGCCAATGACCCGCATATTGGCTTTGCCCAACCATCTGTTTGGTATGAAGCACATATAGAAACCCCGAAGTATTCTAAATATGGTTATCATATTGCAGGCGTACCTTTTCCGCTTTTAGGCCATAATAGAAAATCGGCCTATGGTATTACTATGTTCGAGAATGATGATGTTGATTTTTATTACGAACAGAACAATCCAGAAAATGATCAGCAATACCTCACCGCTAAT
>TARA_R110002074_G_scaffold120024_3_pt1 | contig 31876 bp, 30 predicted proteins | sample TARA_R110002074 | Tara Oceans TARA_R110002074 (sample SAMEA4397215) | marine metagenome | biome: Polar Biome; feature: [MIX] marine epipelagic wind mixed layer (ENVO:01000061); material: water (ENVO:00002006), including particulate matter (ENVO:01000060) such as... | depth 10-100 m | reverse complement strand
CTTTGCGCTAAAAATGATAATTTTCTTGGCGTTCGTATTATTTCTCTTTGGGTGTCTATCAATAACGCCTTGTTTTTGAATTTCAATCATACAGAAAAATTAACAGCTCCGGAAAATAGACGGGAAATGGCATTGGTGTGGGGAGACATCAATCATAAATATGCTGAGGAATTCTATAAGAAAAACCAGACGTCAGAAAATAATAACTTGCACAGTAGTTTTGATAAAAGATTTTCTAGACCCTATATCAGCCTGATCAAGCAAATTATTAATTTTATTAAACGATAGTTTTTGAGATGTTCGCACGACATAGTTTATGAATATTGGCCGAGCCTCATTATTCAGCAATAAAAACGGGAGCGAAACCACCACCTTGGGTTCTGAAATTAGTTGTTTGCCCCTGATAAAGTCGCGCAGCCAATAATTGAATTTCACCTGCATAAACATAAGCGCGAATATCCATCTTTAGATTGGCTTCTTGTCCATCCACCAAAATTCCTCGCTCACTAGGTATGACTATTTTTTGTGCTACATACTGGCCTTGTAAATTGTCGCCTTGTGTAATTTCATTCCACACGCGTTTGGTGAGTTTGTCGCCACGATATGCTGCACGACTACCAAAGCCCGCAGCAGGTTTGAAGAAGAGTTGCTTGCGTTCTTGCCATAGTTCGTCGGCATTTGCAGGTGTAACGCTCTTTGTAGATGGAATGCCGGCCTGTAAAATAGCTATATCTTCTGCATTAGCGCCCAGTTGAGTTAATACGTTCTCATCACTTAATATAATCAGGTTGCGTTTATCCGCATAGATCGCATGGTGATGCGGATTAGGCGTCACAACAACGGCATTCGCTTCGAAAGCACGGCGCAATGAACTGCTTTCATTTTTCTCCAGTGCAAAATCGGTTAATCGGTTATAAACCAAATCAACAAGCTTTTGTTGATATCGAAGTTCACCATCGATAAATACAAGCTCACTTGGATCGGCAATCACAGCGCTTAAACCATGGTGTTCGAACAAGCGTTGCGCCATTTTGAATTCTGGATATAAAAATTGTTGTCGGGGATTTTCATCAACGATAGCAATGACCTTGAGGGGTTTATCTTTGCGTTGCAATGTCCACTCGTGTAAAAACATAGCCATGAATTCTGCTTCAAGGTGAGTTTTCAGAGTAGGTAAGAGTACGCCAGCGGCACGACAACATTCTGTTTGTGCGCTCACCAGTGCGGAATTTAAAAATGCACCACCCGCATTGGTATTGATTTCGATGATTTTCGGGCCTTGTTCACTCATGTGAAAGTCGTAACCCATAAAAACACCTTCAGTACCCACATCATTTGCCGCTATTTTAGGTGCGCTCGTCAATACTCGTTGCAAATAACCAGGTAGTTTAACGACTCGTGTAACTGCGCTAATGATGAGGCGCATTTGCTCTGCATGTGCTGGCGAAATAAATGCACTGGTATTAGAAAATAATTGTGGGTGGCTTGCGAGTACATCTTGATTCAGTGTATCGGCCTTCAAAAATGTGTGAAGCTGTGTACGATTCAATGTTGTGCAAAAGCAACGTCTATTTAAACGGTTTGCAGCACCATCACTCAAGGTATCGTCATATAAATCAGTCATTGTTCATAAACCTTCGCTTCTATTGCTAATAACTCTGCTGTAGAGACATTATCTTACCGGGATGAATATTTACGTTGATTAACTGACAGTGTTTTATTCTGCAAACTAAGTGCACTGCCATTCAGCGGTCTTAATAAAAACATCAAAACAAAGGTAAAGAATTCCCACCGCAATAGGAATACCTAAAAATTTATTCACGGTTATATAAATGCGAATAAGATAATTTACCCTCTCTCGATAATAGCCGATTCATTCAATTCCTCAGCACTTTTTTTCAATAAGCTATGCCTTCAATGACTGAAATTATTTTTCGGTATGACTAAACCTCTTGAAACCGTTCTGGAAGGCATTATGACAAAATTTATAATTAGGCTTTTATACCTACCATTTTTCATCTTTATAGGTAATGGGATCGCTATTTACCTCGTCTCACAAGACTACTCCAAACTTTGGCTGCTGGTACTATTAGCAGGGTTTATTTCATTAGCCTTTATTTTAGAAAGAATGCTGCCTTATGATGCTAATTTCAATCTGGCTAAAGGCGATAGTAAACGAGATTTTATACATGCCATGGTGAACGAAAGTTTAAGTTTAATGGGGTTATTAGTTGTCCCCATCATTGCCATCATCAACCCTTTACCCGCTGTATGGCCCATTCACAGCCCGCTTTGGTTGCAAGTAGTCTTAGCGGTTTTTATTGCTGATATCGGGATTACCTTAGCCCATTATGCCAGTCATAGAATTGATGCTCTGTGGCGCTTACATGCGGTTCATCATAGCATTAAACGCATGTACGGTTTTAATGGTTTAATGAAGCACCCTCTACACCAAACGATTGAAACCATTTGTGGCACGACACCCTTACTCTTACTGGGGGTACCCCAAGAAGTCTTGATACTGCTCGTGGTTGCCGTGGTTTTACAGTTATTACTTCAGCATTCGAACGTCGCCTATTTCACCGGACCGTTTAAAAAAATCTGGGTCGTGAATGAAGTACATCGTTTTCATCATCTAAATACAGCTAAAGAAGGTGATGTAAACTTCGGTTTATTCACCACCTTCACCGATCACTTATTAGGTACGGTGTATTTTGATAAAAAACGGGTGATTGGCACGAAAGACCTTGGTATATCAAGCGAGCCCAACTATCCAGTGGACTATATGTCTCAACTGCTTGAACCTTTTCGTAAGACCAAGCCTGAAAGCTCGCCACAAACAGAGTCGTAGATGACGTTCTAACTATAGGAATCAATAAGAATGATTATTTCTGGAATAGTACTAATTTGTATCGTGATTTTAATTTTGCTTGGTTATGCCTCTGGTAACCAGCCAGTAAGAAATTCCGTTACAGCTGCTCAGCAAGACTTAGGCATAGCACTTGAAAACAAACAGATACGGCTTGGTGATATCTCTTTAAATGTTGTATTCGCAGGCCCTGAAAATGGCAAGCCGGTCATATTACTGCACGGCTATCCTGAATTCTGGTATGCATGGCGTGGGCCAATGGTAGCGCTGGCGCAAGCTGGCTATCGCGTTATTATACCCGACCAGCGTGGTTATAATGATTCTGACAAACCGTCAGATTATAAAGACTATACGCTGGATAAATTAGCAGGGGATATTGCCGGTTTAATAAACAAGCTTGGCTATGACAAAGCCTGCTTGGCAGGTCATGATTTCGGCGGGCTTGTAGCATGGTGGACACTCATTCTTCACCCTGAAATGATTGAAAAATTTGTCATTATCAACAAACCACACCCAAAAGCCTATATTCATTATCGTGGTGAAGGAGAAAAAGTTAGTTGGTACCGAACATTTTTACGTATCCCTATTATTCCTGGTTATATAGGAAGGCTCGGTAACTGGTTTTTACTGGTTAAAAACCTTAGATCTACATCTTTACCTGCTACGTTCCCGGATAAACAGATTAATCTATTTCGGTCGGCATGGGCGACAAATGGTGCCATCAACTCAATGGGAGCCTGGTATCGGGCTAACGCCAACTTTGAACTGGATGTAGATATGAATATTTCTGTTCCAGGTCTTTTTATTGCAGCGCCAAATGACTCATTTAGTCCACAAGGTATGGGGCAATTGAGTCTGGCATTTTTAGCGAATGGAGAACTGCTTGAACTTGATGAAGGCTCCCACTGGGTTATTCAGGAAAAGCCTCAATTTATAGGTCAGACCTTAGTAGACTATTTTAATTTAGATATTGATGCTACCAATAAACAATTAACTTAGTTGAGCTTAAAATAGGCTCAAGGGAAACCTTGTTGAAGATAGTTAACGAGATGCCAGATAGCGTTGTCGTTAAGGGTTTCTTTCAAGGGAGGCATATCTCCACGTCCTGTTGATATTTTCCACGCCAAATCACCGGCTTCTCTATGTGGGGTGATGGTATTTAGCTGACGCTTTATGCTTCCTGTTTGATAAGGTGTGTCACCGCTTTTTCCGTGACAGTCAGTACAATGCTGTCGATATAGCTTTCTACCTTCTGTAATTGATGCCGAATTCGCTGCGATCGGATTTTGTTTTGCGGCAGCGACAAAAGGTGCATTCCATGGCAGGTCTTCAGTAGGAATATCATGGCCACCATGCCCAGGACTAGCGCTTATTAGCTCAGAACATAATAATAGCATTGTAGCCAAAATCGCTTGGGAGGGTTTTTTCATACAAGGGCACCGATGAAATAAAATTTAAGTTTAGCTTCGTTTTTATTAGTGATAATAGCGTCTGCACATAAGCTTTTGAGTGTGATTGGCAGGCTATCAATTTTTGAAAATTGCTGCAAGGTATAGCTTTTTCTAATATGAAGTAAGTCTTGGATGGCGTCGTAAATTTTTGGCATCACAAGCTCATTTAAAATGAGTATAGCGATTAGTTATTTTAAATCACGGGTATTTATGGCTTTAACCCTTCGCTTATAAACGCTATAGTTTGCGCGTTTTAAATTGCCTGAGAGAAAATATCATGATGTCTGTTGCTTTATCTCTACACCTTTTATCGGCTGTTGTCTGGGTTGGTGGAATGTTCTTCGCTTATGTGTGCCTGCGTCCTGTTGCTGCCCAATTGTTAGATCCGCCTGTCAGGTTGACTTTATGGAGCCGCGTGTTTAGCCAGTTTTTTGTATTCGTCTGGCTCTCGATTCTACTGTTAATGGTCACAGGCCATGGAATGATCGCCTTATATGGTGGAATGGCTAGTGTAGGAAAGCATGTGCATATTATGTTAGGGCTGGCTTATGTGATGTTTTTATTATTTGGTCATTTATTTTTTGCAGCATTTAAACGTTTAAAAATAGCGGTTGCAATTTCTGATTGGGAAGATGCTGCCAATAGACTTAATACGATGCGACGATTAGTCGGTATTAATTTATCCCTAGGTATTATTACCATTCTAGTCGCGAGTGGTGGACGGTTTTTACTTTAAAAAGCCACGAGTAAGGTTTTCCTTTGCTTTTGTGAGCTTATAGCAAAAGTCCGATAAGCGAAGGCGATATACTCGAAGTCAAAAATAACAATGACGACGTCAATTTATGTCAACTAAAACAGAATTTAGCGAATCATCTTCGGTCAGGAATAATACCCAGAAGTTCTTTTCGGGTATTATTTTATGTCTTTTATTTGTCACCATTGTTTCTGGTACAAGTGAAAATATGCATGCCCAAATGCTTAAAATGGGGGCATATTTCTGGCCTGATTATTTTATTCTGCGCGGCGAAGAACCCCTTGCCGACTGCCAGCTTAATTTTGATATTGAGCAGCGCTTAGACGAAATTGAACAAGAGCATGAGCTTGAAAATGCAGACTTTGACTTATTTGAAACTGAGTTTGACCGAGACGCCGCCAGAAATTCACTCTTAAGCCAAAAACAATTATGTGAAGGCCAGCATAAAGCGGCAGCCATTTATAAAGAGCAATTAACCGTTTGGGTCAAGGTATTTAGAAGTTTTGAGCATACTTTCGCATCGGTTAGTCTTTCTGCCATAGAGCATCAGCGGCTTACACTGATATTATTATTGGCGTTTGCCGCTGTCGTAACAACCTGGAAAAAGAGTCATATTGCGTTTCGGTCCATACATTCCCGCTTGGATCATAAAGTTTCTAATATAGGCCAGTTCATAGGAAATGGAAGCTTAGGGCTTTCGACAATACTATTTATAAAGGGCTCATACGACTCAGGCACGGTTGTAGATAAGCCTGAGCTATTAATCATTCTTGCTATTGCTGCGCTTGTTTTATGCTGCATTAACTTACTGTACTTGAAAAACCCCGAGCCAGATCTGGATCATGAAGGCTCTATAGGCAAAGCACTTTTATCTATTCCTATCCATAGCATTATGTTACTTGCTGCTTGTGTACAGTTTTTTCTAGCAGAAGGGCATTTCCCTGGTATTTCTATTTATTTTACGCAGATCTTTCAATTGACCAACCTGCATTTAGCGATAGGTTTATATATTCTCGTTGGGATGTTACTAAAAGAGACGCTGGTAGGCGCAAAACTCTTTGATATTTTAAAACCTTGGCATTTACCACCCGAAATGCTTGCATTCGTTGCTATCGCCTTGCTTGCATTCCCCACAGCCTATACTGGTGCATCGGGTATTATCATTATTGCCATGGGCGCTGTTGTTTACCAAGAAATGAGGCGTGTAGGCACAAGAAGACAACTTTCTTTAGCGGTAACAGCCATGACTGGTTCGGGTGTGGTATTAAGGCCTTGTCTTTTGGTTGTAGGCATCGCTATTTTAAATAAAGAAGTGGTGACAGATGAACTGTTTCATTGGGGGTTTAAAGTATTTCTTTTGAGTATGGTGGTATTTGCCGTGTTCGCTATGATTACGAGAAAAGACCCTATCAAACTGACATCGGCAAACGTTGCCTTAAAGCCTTCACTTGTCAATCTCGGACACTTTTTACCCTATGTTGCGATTCTGGCGGTAGTTCTGTTCGGCTATGACTTATTGCTGGACGCCCAGTTAGATGAGTTTACAGCACCTGTTATTTTACCAGTTATTATCATCGCTATTTTGTGGTTCGAACGTCGTTTTAGTAAGGATTTTATTGAACGAAACAAAACAGCCGGTGCCAGCCCAACACTGTCTAAAGCGTTCACGAAAGCAGTCGATAATTCTGCTATTCAGATCGGCGCTTTGCTGATGCTGATGGCCTGTTCTTTTACTGTCGGTGGCATGATAGAGCGGGGCGGTGGCACGCTGGTGATTCCAGAAGCATTTTCTTCGATTTATCTGACCATGGCTTTTTTAGTCGTCTTCCTTATTTTTATCGGCATGGTGATGGACCCATTTGGCGCTTTGATCTTGGTCACTGGTACCATCGCACCAGTTGCTTATGCTAATGGTATTCATCCTATACACTTTTGGATGACTTGTTTGATGGCTTTCGAACTCGGTTACTTAAGCCCACCGGTATCGTTAAATCATTTGCTTACCCGTCAGGTAGTGGGTGATGAAGAAGTTGAGTTAGCCTTGAAGGAAGGGGATACCTTTTATTATCGGCACGAACGGTTGTTATTGCCTCTTATGGTTATGGGCACGACCTTATTTATCGTCGCCTTTGTGCCTTTATATTATTTAAATAATTGAAAATTAAGTGCCATTTCCAGTAAGTCTTTATTCTATAGGGGCTTACTTTCCAATTACCACGCCCTCTCTTCTTTTATCGGCAGCGCCTGCCATGCCTTTTTCTGTAAAGTGAACGCCGTGCAGACCAGAATTAATATCCTGCAATACAGTGGTGTAAGCGCGTTTTTCAAAAAAAGCTTGCCAAGAAGCGGCGTGGGTATTTTGTTCGATTTCCATTCGGCCAAAGCGATTAATAATGTGTGCTTGGTTAAATGCTTGCTGAAGGTTTTCGTTCCACGCCAAGACTCGTATTAAGGCATGAGCAACGAAATTAATAATCCGTGAGCCGCCAGGTGAACCGAGTGCTAAATAAGGTTTATCGTTCTTAAATACAATAGTCGGTGCCATCGAAGATCGTGGTCTTTTACCCGCTTCAACACGGTTAGCGACTAAACTACCGCCCTTTGTTGGTGAAAATGAAAAGTCGGTTAGTTCGTTATTCAGCAAGAAACCTTTTACCATTAAGCGTGAGCCAAAGCCATTTTCTATGGTGCTGGTCATCGAAATGATATTGCCTGTTTTATCCACCAAAACAAAATGGCTTGTTGATTCCTGTTCAGGCGAATTACCGCGTTGAAGCGTCTTATTTTCGTACCCTGGTGGGTAACCAAAGCTGATGTTTTTGTTTTTCTTGGATGGGGTAATCTCTAGGCTTCGTTTTTTTAAATATGAATTATCTAACAAGCCTTGTGGAACATTAAAAAAATCCGGGTCAGCAAGGTATTGCCCTCTATCTGCAAATGCAAGCTGACTGGCTTCAGCAATAATTTGCCAGGTTAGTGGTTCTTCTGAGTCGTAAGCATGAATATTTTTATGTTCTACTAAACTTAATATTTGACCAACAGCGATAGCCCCAGAACTGGGTGGTCCCATGCCGCATACTTTATACCTATAAAATGCTGAGCAAATCGGACTTCGTTCAATAAGCTTATAAGAATCGAAGTCTGCCTGTGAAAGCAAACCCTTATTTGATGACTGGGACACTTTATCAATGATGGCTTTACTAATCTCTGAATCGTAAAAATAGTCACCACCATGTTTAGCCAGTTTTGCGAGTGTGTCTGCATAAGCGGGGTTTTTTAAAATATCGCCTGTCTGAATTGCGCTACCATGAGGCAAAAAATACGCAGCAGCTTCAGGGTCTTGTTTTAGGTTGCGACTATCATGCATAACTGACTGTGCCAGTCTTGGTGTTACTCTAAACCCTTGTGTTGCCATATTAATGGCGGGCTGTAGTACCTCAGACCACTCTAATTTCCCATATTGCTTGTGTAATTCCCAAAGAAGCTTAACCGTCCCAGGTGTACCTACTGAGCGGCCGCCCACAACGGCTTCAAAAAATTGCATGGGGCTTGTTTCGTCAGACATAAATAAATTTTCTGAAGAAGCTAAGGGCGCTGTTTCTCGACCATCAAATGTCTTAAGGATTTGTTTTTGAGCATCATAAAAAAGAGTGAACGCGCCACCCCCTAAACCAGATGATTGTGGCTCAACCAGACCAAGAACGGTTTGTGCGGTGACCATGGCATCCATCACAGAGCCACCTTTGTTTAATATCGCATAAGCTGCCTGGCTTGCTAAAGGGTGAGCGGTGACCGCAATAAACTCAGAGGCGTATTCTGGTTTTATTACTTCTGATTGTTTAAAAAAAGGATTGTTATGGCCTTGCTCTGGCGCTACTAGGTCGCTGGCTTGTTGGGCAAAAGCAGTGCTTGATAAGCCTATTAATAAGATTAAAAAGAAGCTGTAACTATAAGTAATTATTCGTTTTTTTACTGTATTTAGTTTGCCATGAGCAGGCATCACATTAATCCTCTTTGAGTGCCGGAATATTTTTATATAGATTGAGCGCTTCTGGGTTTGCAAGTGCTTCGGTATTATTCACAGCTTGCCCTTCTATGGTTTTTTTAACCGCCAGCTCAACAATTTTACCGCTTAAGGTCCTGGGTATATCACTCACCTGAATGACTTTACTAGGAACATGCCGTGGCGTGGTGTGTTGGCGAATACTCTCTTTGATCTTGGTAATCAGTGCGTCATTTAAGGTTATGTTTTCTTTGAGTGTCACAAAAAGAATAATACGTACATCGTCTTTCCAGGTTTGGCCTATCGCAATGGACTCAAAAACCTCAGGAACCTTTTCAACCTGCCGATAAATTTCAGCCGTTCCGATACGTACGCCCCCTGGATTTAACACAGCGTCAGAGCGTCCATGTATCATTACGCCAGCTTGAGTGAGTTTATTATTTGAATCTTTATGGGTGATAATTTCGCCATAATCACCATGCGCCCAGCAATGTTCAAAACGGGTAAAATAAGCATTCGTGTATTTTTTATCACCGGGGTCATTCCAAAAACCGCTTGGCATTGACGGAAAAGCTTGTCGGCAGACTAATTCGCCTTTACCTTCAGATAAGGCCTTTCCGTGATCATCAACAAACTCAACATCCATGCCCAAGCCGATACATTGTAGTTCACCTTGATAAACCGGCAGTACTGGGCAGCCTAAAGCAAAACACGAGATGATGTCTGTGCCGCCAGATATGCTTGAAACACATACATCTGATTTTACAAGGTCATATATATACTGAAAACTTTCCTGGCTAAGTGGTGAGCCGGTTGAAAGAAGTGTTTTTAAACTATCGAGCTGATGGGTTTCTTTTGGTACTAATTCAAACTTTTCGCAAGCGGCATAATATTTTGCGCTAGCACCAAAGATGGTTATTTTTTCCTCATCAATTAAGTCAAATAAGCGTGTTTTATCTTTATGAAAAGGTGAGCCATCATAAACAATGATTCTTGCCCCAAGGCTTAAGCCTGACACTAACCAGTTCCACATCATCCAGCCACAGGTGGTGTAATAAAATAAATGACTACTTTGTTTGACATCGGTATGCAAACTGAGTTCTTTGATGTGTTGAAGAAGGGTGCCGCCAATCGTGTGAATAATACATTTCGGTTTACCCGTTGTACCCGATGAATACATAACATAAAGCGGATCATTAAATGCCATAGGTTCAAAGGTTAACATTGGTGCTGAGCCTGCCAGCAAATCCTGCCATAGTGGTTTGTCGGTTACAGGTGTTTGGTCTTCTTCGTTAAGGTATCTGATAATAACGCATGCGCTTAATGATTCTAGAGATTCGCAAATGGCATCGATTCTAGCTAGCGAGCAAATTGTTTTATTCGCATAATAATAGCCATCGCAAGCAAGCAGTACTTTTGGTTGAGTTTGTTGGAATCTATCGAGTACACCGTTAATACCAAAGTCGGGCGAACAGGATGTCCATATCGCACCTATCGAAGCAGTAGCAAGCATCGCAATAATGGCATACTGGCTATTAGGTAAAAAGCCAGCGACACAGTCACCTTTAGCCACACCTTTGCTGATCAGGAATTGTCTGATCTTACTAACGTGCTCTCTAAGCTCACCATACGTTAGCTGTTCTCGTCGGCCATGTTCTCCGCGTTCAATAATTGCAATATGCTTATCAGGTACTGAGGGCTTTAAAAGATTGTGAGCAAAATTTAGCGATGCTTGAGGAAACCAGCTTGCTCCAGGCATTTTATCGCCGTTATCCAGAATAGGCTTGCCCATATCGCCTTGGACTTCAGCAAACAGCCATAGGGTTTTCCAAAATAATTCTTTGTTTGCCAAAGACCATGCGTGTAATTCTGGGTAATCTAAGCGCGTAGAAGGATATCCAAAATGTTCAGCTATAAAATGGATAAATGCAGCGATATTACTTTGTTGGATTCTGTCTTCTGATGGAGACCATAGACGTTTATTCATTAGTTTTTCCGAAAGTTTTTCAGTCTGTTTATGTCATCAAGGCTTAGTTAATGCATTCGCTACTTTAGATTGATTTGCTCGTTTTAGTGTATTGCAAATATTTGTGCCAGCCTGGATAAGTTTGCCCAAATCGATACCCGTTTTCATGCCAGCGCCTTCTATCATATAGACCACGTCTTCGGTTGCGACATTGCCCGATGCACCTTTGGCATAAGGGCAGCCGCCAAGGCCAGCGACTGAACTATCGAAACGGCGGTAGCCGAGCTCTAAAGCAACATATTGGTTTGCAAGTGCCTGGCCATACGTGTCGTGAAAGTGTAAAGCCAGTTGAGAGCTAGAAAATTCTGATAACAAACTAGTCAATAGCTGCTTTGTTTCATGTGGTCGTCCGATGCCAATCGTATCGCCAAGTGATACTTCATAGCAGCCAAGCTCGAGTAACCGTTGAGTCACCTCATGGACCTTTTTGATCGGGATATTGCCTTCATATGGGCAGCCCAAAATACAAGAAATGTAAGCCCTGACACGAATGTTTTTTGATTTGGCAGATTCAATGACAGGCATAAATCGCTCTATGCTTTCTTCAATACTACAATTAATATTTTTCTGCGTGAAGCGTTCAGAAACCGCGGTGAATATAGCCACTTCGTTAACTTTCGCTTCGAGCGCCAGCTCATAGCCTGTCATATTAGGCGTTAGGGCTGAATAAATAACATCGTCTTTTCGATGAATAGATTGAAACACATCGAGACTATCTGCCATTTGAGGCACCCATTTTGGCGAAACAAAACTACCCGACTCAATATGCTTTAATCCTGCTTCAGCAAGGTCTTGGATGAGCCGTACCTTTGCATTCAGTGGTACAGTCTTAACTTCATTTTGCAAGCCATCACGCGGCCCAACTTCAATAATATCAACCTGATCCGAGGTCTTGTTATGACTATTTTGCATAAATCATCCTGCCGTTAAATATTATTGAGCCAACTTGGTGGGCGTTTTTCAAAGAATGCCTGCAAACCTTCTTGGCCTTCTTCAGATACGCGTAGTTTGGCAATCATAGTGCTTGTGAAATTTTCTAAATCTTCTTTTAAGTCTTTCTCTATAGGTGTTTGGCATTTTCGAATAAGCTGTTTTGCAGATTTATTCGCTTCTGGCCCAGCCGCAAGCAATTGTTTTATGGTTTGCTTAACCGCAGCATCAAGTTCATTATGTTCAACGACTTGGTGGAGCAAACCATAATCCTGCGCTTGTTTTGCTGAAAATAAATCGGCAGTCATAAATAACTGGGCACAGCGTCTGGCCCCCATCGCTGCAATGACATAAGGGCCAATCGTTGCCGGGGCTAAACCAAGTTTTACTTCACTTAAACAAAAACGTGCTTTCTCACTGGCAATGGCAATATCACTACAGGCAATTAAGCCGATGGCACCGCCATATGCCGCGCCTTGAATGGCGACAATGCTAGGAAAGGGCAGGGTGTATAAATCTGCCATTAAACCGGCGAGCTCTTGCGCATCTTTCAGGTTGTCGGCTTCAGATAACGTTGCCATGCGTTTCATCCAGCCAAGGTCGGCACCCGAACAAAAGTGTTTACCTTCTGCCGTTAGTAGTAACGCGCGTATACCATTCATTTTTCTTATATTGAATAAGTGAGTTCGCAGTTCGTGTATTATCTCATCATCAAAGGCATTGTGTTTTTCAGGATGACAGATGCTCAATTTAGCAACATATTGGTCGATGATTAGTTTAGTTTTTGCCATTCTCTGTTCCTGATTAATATTTTTATAAGGTTCTCTGATTCTCTTTTGAATCAGCTAAGCTACATTCTGAATATGCCAAACTGTGTGTCTTCAATCGGGGCATTTAAAGACGCTGATATAGCCAAGCCTAATATATTTCTTGTTTCACTTGGTGCAATAATGCCGTCATCCCAAAGTCTTGCTGTTGCATAATATGGATGAGCTTGTTTTTCGAATTGATCGATAATCGGCTTTTTTAAAGTTTGCTCTTCTTCGTCTGACCAATCTATCCCTTTTTTCATTAAGCTATCGCGTTTGACTTGAGCCAAAACACCTGCCGCTTGCTCACCGCCCATGACCGAAATTCTGGCGTTCGGCCACATCCATAAAAACCGGGGATGATAGGCTCTGCCACACATACCATAGTTTCCGGCACCAAAACTACCGCCAATAATCACGGTAAACTTAGGTACTTTTGCACACGCAACAGCGTTGACCATCTTCGCGCCATGTTTGGCAATGCCGCCTTCTTCAAATGCTTTACCAACCATAAAGCCGGTGATGTTTTGTAAAAAGATAAGCGGGATTTTTCGTTGACAGCAGAGGGATATAAAGTGCGCACCTTTTTGTGCAGATTCTGAAAACAAAATGCCATTATTCGCGACTATCCCAACAGGATAACCAAAAATATGTGCAAAACCACAGACCAGGGTTTCACCAAAATATTGCTTAAATTCTGCAAATTCAGATCCATCCACAATACGTGCAATGACTTCTCTTACATCGTAGGGTGTTTTTAAATCGGAAGGTACAACACCACCAAGTTCCGATGGTGGAAAATTAGGCTCTTTCACTGGGCGAGTTGTAATTTGCTCGGACTTTTGCCAATTGATATTGGCAATGCATTGTCTCGCTAAGGTGAGGGCGTGTGCCTCATCATTGGCATAATGATCCGCTACGCCAGAAATCTTGCAATGCACGTCGGCACCGCCCAGATCTTCTGCAGAAACTTCTTCACCGGTTGCGGCTTTAACCAACGGCGGGCCGGCTAAAAAAATAGTGCTATGGTTTCGCACCATAATACTTTCATCCGACATGGCGGGCACATAGGCACCTCCTGCGGTACATAAGCCCAAGACAACCGCTATTTGTGGAATACCTTTGGCAGACATATTGGCTTGCCGATAAAAAATATTTCCGAAATCGTCTTCATCTGGGAATACTTCATCTTGCTTGCCTAAATTTGCCCCACCTGAATCCACAAGGTAGATGCAAGGCAATCTGTTTTCTTCTGCAATGGTAAGCGCCCTTAGATGCTTTTTAACAGAAAGAGGGTAGTAGGTTCCGCCTTTTACCGTTGAGTCATTAGCAACGATCATGCATTCAATGCCATGTACTCTGCCAATACCGGTGATGGCCCCTGCACCGGGAATAACCTCCTCATAAACCTGATAAGCAGCCAATTGAGAAAGCTCAAGAAAAGGTGAACCAGGATCAATTAATCTTGAAATTCGATCTCTTGGCAGTAATTTGTTTTTGGCTACATGGCGTTTAGCCTGTTCGCTATCGGGTGCCAGGTGATTGGCTTTTATTTTAGCGTATAAGTCGGCCACTAAAGCAGCCATTGCGACGCTGCGTTTATGATACTCTTCGGATTGAGTATCTATTTTTGACTGAATCTGTGTGCTGCCCATAATAAGTAAATCCAAAATATTAGAGTTTAATAAGGCTTAAATTTTGATTAACGGGTTTCTACAAATAATTCACGACCTATCAACATGCGCCTGATTTCTGAGGTGCCGGCTCCGATTTCATATAATTTAGCATCACGCAATAATCGACCGGCAGGGAAGTCGTTAATATAACCGTTGCCGCCAAGAATTTGTATGGCGTCTAAAGCCATTTTTGTTGCTGCTTCTGCGCAATAAAGGATAACGCCAGCTGCGTCTTTTCGGGTTGACTCGCCACGGTCACAAGATTGGGCAACGGCATATAAATAGGCTCTACTCGCATTTAAACTGGTATACATATCGGCAACTTTTCCCTGAATTAATTGAAATTCACCAATAGATTGATTGAACTGTTTACGTTCGTGAATATACGGTACGATAAGGTCCATACAAGCCTGCATAATACCGATAGGGCCAGCAGCAAGTACAACACGTTCATAGTCCAAACCACTCATTAAGACTTTCACTCCGGCATTTTCTCCACCCAGAATATTTTGTGCCGGGACTTTTACATCCTGAAAAACAAGTTCACAGGTATTTGAACCACGCATGCCTAATTTGTCGAGTTTCGCTGAGCGACTAAAACCAGGATAATCCCGTTCAACGATAAATGCGGTAATCCCATGCGGGCCTTTTTCTGGCGCTGTCTTGGCATAAATGACGTAAGTATGCGCATCTGGTCCGTTGGTAATCCACATTTTAGTACCGTTTAAAATGTAATGATCACCCTGTTTTTTAGCACGTAATTTCATACTCACCACATCGCTTCCAGCGTTTGGTTCACTCATCGCCAAGGCGCCAATGTGCTCACCAGAAATCAACTTTGGCAAATATTTTTGATGTTGTTCAGCTGTGCCATTGCGGAAAATCTGATTAACGCATAAGTTAGAATGTGCACCGTAACTCAGACCAATCGAAGCACTGGCACGACTGATTTCTTCCATTGCGATAGCATGGGCTAAATAGCCCATGTTGGTGCCGTCCAGTTCTTCAGAAACGGTCATGCCGAGTAAACCCATCGCGCCAAACTTGGGCCATAGTGCATTTGGAAATTCGTTGTCCTTATCCGTCTTTTGTGCAATCGGCGCTATTTCTTTATCAGAAAAGAGTTTGACCTGCTGGCGCAACATGTCGATGGTTTCACCGTGGTTAAAGTTTAGAGACTGGTACATATAGGATTCCTCGAATATTTTTTGTATTTATCGTGTAGGCGTTTTTAAATTACAGGCTTTTCAGTGCTATGTTGCAACGTTGCTCTGCTGCATCCAGCTCATGCTGCATGATTTGAATATCTTCAAGTTGCTGCTCAAGAGAATGGCGACGCTCTGATATTTTTTCTAAGAAGCGCTTTAATTGTTTTGTGTTTTGAGAACTAGGGTCGTAAAGCGTGATGAGCTCTTTGGATTCGGCGAGTGAAAAACCAAGGCGCTTACCGCGTAGAATCAATTTTAAATGGACGCGATCCTGTTCTGAATATATTCGAACCTGGCCACGCCTTTTAGGGTGTAGAAGTGTTTCGGATTCATAAAAACGAATCGTACGTGTGGTGATATCGAACTCCTGTGCAAGCTCACTAATCGAATATTCTTTGCTCATTTTGGTTTATGTCCAAACGCGGTTGTTTTGTAAATGATAGCTTTGTAAATGATAGTTTATTTTTCAGTTAACGTAAACGTAAGCTTGCTTGTGAGTAGCGATTGATTTGGCAAGGATGAATTGATGATGTTTATTTGAATAGGCGGTAGTGGCGGGTCATGCTTTCTTGCCAGCTCTTAAGCTTATCTGCATTGCCAATGCGTTTACCTTCTTGGCTGCTTAACTTACTTAACCAAAGGCCTTCACCATTGAAACTATAAACCGGGACAAGGTCCTTCCTTTGTGAGGCGGGTAAAATCTCGTTAATCAGATTATCAAGAATGAGAGGCTCTGCGCCAGGTGTGGGGTAATAAGCGAGCACCATGTGCGCCTGGTTTAATTGGATCGCTTTTACGTAGGTGATTTTAAGCTGTTCGTCGGGAATGCCCAGTTCTCTTAAGGTGAAATATTTTGCAATTGAATAGTCTTCACAATCGCCACCATTCGTCGCTAACATCTCTAGTGGGGTTGCCCAATAGTCTTCTTTTTTCCAATGCTCTTGATCTGAAAGAAAACGTACCTGATTGAAAAAGCTGTTAGTTATCTCAAGCTGCTCTGTGGCTATTTTACCTTTTGCGTCTACTATGATTTTCTGCCAATACAGCAGTCTTGCGGTCGCTTTTTTACCGAATTTTTGAGTGACTTGCTTAAGTATGTTTTTATCCAAATCTAAGGCATTGACCTGGTGGGAAAAGGCAAAAACAAGAAAAAGAAGAAAAGCGAGTTTCTTAAGCTGAATTGGATAATGAGCTACTTTAAGGAGTTTAAAAAACAAAATGCGCACCCGACAATATTACGGCCCGTTATTCTGAAGACGGCTACGTAGTCTACTTAGTCGGTCTTTTATTTGCTGGGTTTGTTGTTGATTAAAATTTTGCATGTTGTTTGTCGAATAACCCGGTGCTGGTCTGGCAATGGGTTCCGGAGGGGTATTGCGTGCCTGAGTCTCTATTCCGATGGGTCTTGTTTCTTCAAAGATTAAATTTTCTAAGCGGCCGGAGCGCTCAAGTACAACACGATCATGATACACGCGTTTGAGTGTTGCGCCGCCCGGAACCTCTTCATCGATACGGTAATTGCGAGTCTTTCTGTCAGGGCCCTCTATTAAAGCGCTAGCAAGGATATTGTTTTTCCCCGCCAAGACGCCCGTGAGCCTTAGCCTTAAGCTTGTTTCTGGCAGCTTTTCTGTTTCAATAGGGGCATGTTTGGCAGGCGCTGATACGTCACCAAATAATTTAAAACTAGCGATATCGTAGTCTTGCTTTATTTCGTTATGTAAATGATTAGAACCAGCATTTTGCATGCTGTTATGATTCAGCAAGGATGATTGGTTTTGGCTGTCTGGCCAAAAATGATATCTGACAAAAGGTTCTAGCTGCCAATATAAAGCACCGCTTATCAATAAACATAAGCAAATCGCAACGAACAAAGGTAAACGATTTAAAAGCATGCTTTAGACTCGAGTCGTTATCAGTAATAAATTTTTTGGAAGCGCTTATTCAGAATAGTCACTTATTTTGAAGATTACCCAAATTTATGCTTTAGGAAGTCTACCATAATCAACTGTGTTATTTTGACTGTTTGATCATATTTTAATTTTCCGTTAAAAACATTGCTGTAGATTTAATTTTTAATATCTATCAACAGTTTTGATGGCGCGCTTGTGACTAAAATCGAGGGCTTTAATTCACGTGCAGATTAATAGATATTAAAAATAGAGATGAAACTCATTACTACGGCATAAAAAAGTTTAATATTCTAATGCTATAGGGAATGTTAGCAGGGAAGCTCCATGCTATGTGCGATAAGTCATAATTATTTGAATCGCTTGAGTAAAGCTTACAAAAGCTTAAATGCGTGTATTCAAAATAAGCCTAACATGCTTTAATCTAGGGGAGCGTAAATCTGATATTGGTGTTGTAAATTCATATTTTATTGTTTTTTGTTTCCATTTTGATCGTTTAAGATTGTTATCTAAGGATGAACTGTGACCGAAATTGTTCAAGTGCCAGAAGACGCGAGTCAGTCAGCCATGCCGGAAAATAATATTTCTGATAGTGGTATACCGGTCATACAGAACGAAATAGCCAGTGACTTTATCTTTGAAAGACTGCCTTTTAGTTTTGCCAAGAAACAAGGCCTTGTCATTGTTAAAGGTGACTCGCAATTTCAAATCCTTTTTCGCCCTGGTTTAACGCCTCAAGCCTTTGCAGAAGTGAATCGCTTAACCTTTGGTCAACTGCCTTTTGTGGGGGTCGATGAAGCAGAATTCGAATCAGCTCTAAACTTGGCGTATCAGAATGATTCTGCAGAAGCGATGCAGATGGTAGAAGGTTTGGGTGATGATATGGATTTGGCGAGTTTAGCTAATTCTGTGCCTGAAACTGAAGACTTGTTAGAACAAGAAGACGATGCGCCCATCATTCGCCTTATCAATGCCATTTTGACAGAGGCTGTTAAATCTGAAGCCTCAGATGTGCATATTGAAACCTTTGAAAAACAATTGGTTGTGCGTTTCCGGGTTGATGGTGTTTTAAGAGAGGTGGTTAAACCAAAACGTGCACTTGCGCCACTTTTAGTTTCGCGTATCAAGGTTATGGCAAAACTCGATATTGCCGAAAAACGTGTCCCTCAGGATGGCCGCATATCGCTTCGTGTTGGTGGTCGAGAAGTTGATATTCGTGTATCAACCATGCCTTCTGCAAATGGTGAACGTATTGTTTTGCGCCTTCTGGATAAAAATGCAGGCCGTTTAACACTGAAATACCTAGGCACGTCAGAACGTGACCTCGAATCAATAAAGAGCATTTTGTCCAGACCGCACGGCATTATGTTAGTGACGGGGCCTACCGGCTCAGGTAAAACAACAACGCTATATGCTGGTTTATCGCATATAAATGATCGCAGTAGAAATATTCTTACAGTAGAAGACCCGATTGAATATAACTTACCCGGCATTGGCCAGACACAGGTTAATACCAAGGTAGATATGACCTTTGCTCGTGGACTTCGGGCAATATTACGACAAGATCCTGACGTTGTTATGATTGGTGAGATTCGTGATGTCGAAACAGCAGAAATAGCCGTGCAAGCAAGTTTGACGGGCCATTTAGTGTTATCAACATTGCATACAAACAGTGCCGTTGGCTCGATAACACGCTTAATGGATATGGGGGTCGAACCTTTTCTTATCAGTTCAAGCCTAGTGGGGATTATTGCGCAAAGGCTGGTGCGAGTTTTATGCAGTGAGTGTCGTGAGCCTTATTTGCCTGATGCTTCAACTTGTGACTATTTACAGTTGCCAGCATCACTGCCAGAAAGTGAAAAACCAACAATATATCGTGCAAAGGGCTGTAGTGAATGTAACCATCAAGGTTATAAAGGTCGATTAGGTATTTATGAGGTCGTGCAGGTCAACGAGCAACTGCATGAATTGATTCATCAGCGTGCGGGCGAGTTAGAGCTTGAACAGCAGGCAAGAAAATTCGGCCCCAGCATCCATGATGACGGCATACAAAAGGTATTAGCGGGTGTCACCACCATAGAAGAAGTTATCCGAGTGACACATAAGGGCTAATTGCGGAAATAATCATGGCAGCATTTGAATATAAAGCGCTTGACCAAAAGGGCAAGCAAAAGAAAGGCGTCATAGAGGCTGATAGTGCCAGGCAGGTTCGACAGCAACTTCGTGAAAAAGGTCTGGCGCCTTTATCTGTTGATCAGAGCTCAGAGAAACAAAACGCTTCGAGCCCATTTGGTTCACGCAGAAAGTTAAGTGTTAAAGATCTGGCTCTTTTAACGCGGCAGATTGCAACGCTTATCCAGTCAGGTATTCCGATTGAAGAAACCTTGGGCGCAGTGGCCAATCAAAGTGAAAAAACCAATGTAAGAAGTATGTTATTAGCTGTTAGGGCGAAAGTGTTGGAAGGCTATACTCTGGCAGACAGCTTGGGAGAGTTCCCGGGAGCCTTTCCAAACTTATATCGCTCAACGGTTGCCGCAGGTGAACACGCGGGCCATTTGGATTTAGTCTTGAATCGGCTAGCCGATTATACCGAAGCGCGTCAACAGGCGAGGCAGAAAATACAGTTAGCGGCGATTTATCCGGTTATATTGGCTTTTGTTGCTATTTCAATTGTTGTGTTTCTCTTAACTTATGTTGTGCCAGATATTATCGAAGTCTTTGTGAATAATGGTCAGGAATTACCGCCGCTCACACAAGGGCTTTTAGCTGTCAGTGACTTTCTTGGCAAATGGGGTTTGCTTATTTTTATCTTGCTTGTCATTGGGGGTGTTGCCTTTAAAATGTCTCTTAAGCGTGATAGCTTCCGTTTTGCTTTTCATAAGCGTTTGCTCTATATGCCTTTTATTAAGAAAATTGCCCGTGGCGCCAATACATCACAATTTGCCAGCACGCTCAGCATTCTTAATGCTAGTGGGGTGCCTTTAGTTGATGCTATGCGTATATCATCAGAAGTGCTGTCTAACGATTGTCTTAAAGCATCGCTTACTGAAGCAGCGGTAAAAGTCAGCGAGGGTGGCAATCTGCATCAATCATTAGAGCAAACCGGGTACTTTCCTCCGATGATGATTCATATGATTGCTAGTGGTGAATCAAGTGGTGAACTGGATCAAATGCTAGAACGCACTGCCAGACACCAGGAAAGTGATTTACAAGGTTTAATAGAAACGGTCGTGGGTTTATTCGAACCCCTAATGCTCTTATTTATGGGGGCTGTGGTTTTGGTTATTGTGTTGGCTATTATGTTGCCTATTCTGAATATGAGTAACTTAGTTAGCTAGTGTGCAGCGATCGTAAAACATCCGGTTCTAAATTAATAATTACAAACTGATTAAAAAGGAATAACAATGAAATACAGTTCTCAACGCCAGTCCGGTTTTACCTTAATCGAAATCATGGTGGTCATGGTCATACTTGGTCTTCTTGTCGCTGTGGTAGCCCCTAATATTTTAGGTCGAGGTGAAGAAGCTAGAATCGGTGTTGCAAAAACTCAAATTCGAAATGTCAGTAATGCCTTGGATCTCTATAAATTAGATAACTTTAATTATCCAAGTACAGAGCAGGGATTAGAGGCGCTTGTTACTCAACCATCGGGTTCTCCTGAAGCTAAAAACTGGAATAAAAACGGTTATTTGCCGAGTGTGCCAGTTGATCCTTGGAAGAACGAATATCAATATGTCAGCCCCGGTTCACAAGGGCCTTACGACTTATATTCTTTTGGTCCAGATGGGCGTGAAGGTGGTTCTGACGGTGGCGAAGATATTTCTAACCACGATTTAAATTAACCGACGTCTTATCGCGCCTAGGTCTATACAAAGTGTGAATATATCATTCTTTAAAAAAACATCTATTAAAAAGGGGGCATCAATTCATGGCTCCTTTTTTGGTGTTGTGAAGAATCAACTTGGTTTTACTCTAATAGAGCTTTTGGTCGTTCTTGTTTTGCTCGGTTTAATTTCTGCCATTGGTCTGAGTACCGTGGGTGGCGGAAATCAAATACGGGAAATGCAAAATGAAGCGAGAAGGTTGCAAGCTATCTTGTTAATGGCATCGGATGAAGCGGTATTCAGTAATGAAGAAATCGGCGTCTTAATAGAACCCGACTACTATGCTTTTCTGACATTTAATGAACAAGGAGGTCGTTGGGAAGACAGTCAAAACTATTCCTTAAGAAAACATGCCTTACCAGAATGGTTGAATATTGATTTCCAGAGAGAGGGGAAGGAAAGAAAAATACTTGGTGGGAATAGTAAAAAGTTTGCGGGTGGTGACGCCGAGTATGCCGGTGACCTCGGTATACTTGATGATACCTCTCAAAGTAAAAAACCAAATTTTATGCTGTTATCCAGTGGCGAAATAACAGGGTTTACCATTGGTTTTCAGTTAAATGATGACCCTGATTCCCGTATCGAAATTAAAAGTACAGACCAAGGTGATATTGTCATTCCCGCATTAAACCCAGAGGAAGATAAGTGATGAAGCATTTGAATCATAAAAAAGGCTTTACACTTTTAGAGGTGCTGGTTGCCTTGGTTTTCTTTTCTCTTATCGGCATGGTCTTGCAGCAGGTAACGGCCTCTACCGTTAATCAATACTTAGCTGTCAGGCATAAAATGTTTTCTTCCTGGTTGGCAGAAAATAAAATGGCAGAGTTTCAACTAAGTAAAGCTTTACCTCAAGCAAAAGAACAGAAAGAGGAGCTTGAATTTGCTAATGAAGAGTGGCAACTAATCTCTAAGGTTAAAAAGACCGAAAACCCGGATATTAATAAAGTGGATGTTGAGGTCTATTATATCGACGGCACTTCAAATGATAAGAGCAAAAAGTTGACCTTAACAGGCTTCGTTGGGCGTTATTGATGTATTTCTCTGGCATGCATTATAGAAACTCTCCGATAAATAGTGCCAAAGGCTTTACCTTGCTGGAGGTCTTGTTGGCCATTGGTATTACCGCCATGATTGGCTTGGGTTCTTGGCAAATATTAAATAGTGCCATTCGAGCCAGTGAGTCAACCCAAGCCCGTTTGAAAGAATTAAACACCTTACAAAAAACCATGCTGATCATTTCCAAAGACTTACGCCAGGTTATTTCACGGTCTATTCGTGATGGTTATGGTGATTATCAACCAGCGCTGACGACTAAGAATAGCTTTTATTTGCTGGAATTTAGCCGTAAAGGTTGGCGTAATCCGATGGATGATCCTCGGTCAAATGTGCAACGTGTGGCTTATGAATTGACTGACAACAAACTAATCCGACATTACTGGAATGTTTTGGATCGCTCACAGGATACCGAGTCTATTTCGCGTGAATTATTAGACGGTGTTAATACGATTAGTTTACGTTTTATGACAGAAAAAGGCGGTTGGGTCGATAAATGGCCCCCCTCTGAGTCAAATTCTGGCGCGCAAAACGCCCAAAATATAGACCCGAGGATGAGCGTTAACCAACTACCCAAAGGCATTGAAGTAAATTTCGACTTAGATCAGTTCGGTAAAATTAAAAGGCTATACGAAATAGTGTCTAACCTTGATGGGATTGATTTTCAAACAAATACAAATACAAATACAAATACAAATACAAATACAAATACAAAATAATTATTGAGTCATTATCGTTATTTATGGGTAATAAACATAATCACAGGAATTACTTGATCAGACCAGTCAATCATCCTCTTAAACAAAGAGGGGTTGCCCTGATGCTGGTGATCTTCGTTTTTGCTTTAGTGTCCATTTTGTCTGTCGGCATGTATAACCGGCAGCATATTTTTGTGCAAACTGCGGGTAATGTAATGGCTCAGGGCCAAGCTTATGAATATGCGATTGCATCAGAAGTATATGGCCGTAGATTGCTAAAAGCAGATTGGGATGAAGATAAAGACAAGTCAGAATTTGTTGACGATATTGAACAGATTAATAACTCAATTTTCCTTCCTGTCGAAGAGGCTTTCTTAGAGGCGCAATTTAATGATGTTCAGGGAAAATTAAACATCAATGACCTGGTCTTACTTAATGGGAAGGTCAATACAATCATGAAAGAGCGTTTCAATCGTTTATTTAAACGCTTATCCATACAGACTATCAAGGTCGAGGCGATAATCGATTGGCTTGATGAAAACCAAGACCCAGAAGGTTTTGAAGGCATGGAGGATGGTGAGTACTTGTCGCTTTACCCGCCTTCGAGAAATGCAGGGCAAAGTATGAAAGATATTAGTGAATTACGACTACTTCCCAATGTTAGCATCGAAGACTTCCAAAAACTTTTGCCTCATGTAACAGTATTGCCTCAAGGGCGTGCGCCCATAAATATAAATACCGCAAGTGAAGAAGTGTTACAAAGTTTGACCGAAACATTAAGCGATCAACAAGCTAAGACGCTTATTGAGCAGCGAAAAGAAACGCCCTGGAAAGACCTTCAGTCATTTGAATCCGACCCGTTGATTAGTGCAAGTGGTCTGAAGCAAGATTACCTGGGCGTGAATTCAGAATTCTTTGAAATTGCCACGCGTATATCATTGTCAGACCGTGTTGTGCGTTTGGTATCGTTGATTTATCGGGCAAACAACGATGGTGTGATGAAGATCATCAGTAGAGACCAAAGCCAAAAATATTTAATCACTAAAGAAAAGGCCACGCTATAATAAGCTTATGCTCTTTTATTTGTAGAGAATTGCTATGAATGGCAATTTAATCGGAATACATTTTTATGCCAAATACGTTATTTATTCGTCCACTCCAGTTGAATGCTTTACTTCCTTCTGAAGAAAAGAAATACGAATGGGCGTTATACGATATTGCTGGCACATTTTTAAAATATAACGCAAGCACATCACTCGATATAATTGATCAGACGCTCATGCAAAATGGTCTCGATCATGTTGATCTTATCGGTTTGCTACCCTCTTACGCAGCGCTATGTACAGAAGTGAATGTGCCAGGTAATCAGGCGCGTTATATTCAACAAGCATTACCCTTTGCTGTCGAAGATCAAATAGCGCAAGACATTGAGCAGATGCACCTGGTGTTAGCTGAAAAGTTAAAAAGTGGTTCTTATCGCGTGTTATGTGTCGATAACTCTATTTTTGCCGGGCTTTTTGACGAGCTTAATAATGAAGAGCTAGTAAGCTCGTTAAAGGCGATACATTTAGATAGTGACCTGATTGATGCTAGTAGCAGTGCGATTAAGATTGTTCTTTCATCCGCCAGTGCTTATATTTCTGGTAATCACCAATCTATTTCCATTCAAAATCAAAATTTAATTTCATATTTGGATGCTGTGTTCTTCCTGCCTAATGATGAAGCAGAGCAGGATGATATCAATATTGAAATCGTTTTGGATAAGTCGGCGCTTGCCAATAGTAAAATGTTGATTGCCGAAATAGAACAATACCCGCATGTGAATATTAACGTTACTGAAAGCTCAGTTACTGCCTTTGAGTATATTTGCTCAGAGTTTTTCAAATTAAAGAAGACGCCAGCTAATCTTTGCCAAGGTGCTTATCAGCTTAGCTCGAAAAATAAAGGCGCTTGGACGCGCTGGCGTTCTGTTGCGATTATTGCCGGCATCGGTTTTTTATTACAACTGGGCGTTTTTGTCGGGCAGGGTTTTTATACATATCAACAAGCCGAAAATATTAGTAAACAGGCGCTTACTGAGTATAAAAAATCAGTGCCCACGTCTAGAAATATCTCGGTTGCTAAACTTCCCCGGATTATCAAAGGCCAGCTTAATCAGCTTAATAGTGCTGGCGTAGATAAATTAGACTTTTTAGATTTATTAGGCGAAGCCGGGTATCAATTCAATGCTAATCAAAATAAAACAAGTCTGGTTTTTTATAGTATTAATTACAGCGAACAGCGTGGAGAGTTATTGATTGAGCTTCACGCCAAGTCATTTGACCAATTAGAATCATTGAAAAAAGCAATCGTAGATGCAGGTTTAACTGCCAAGATAAGTTCAGCGGTTCAAGAAAAAGACTACTTTAAAGGTCGTATCAGTGTCAGTGGTGTTTGAAGTGTTTAAATATTTAGCATCTGAGTTGTTAAGCCTGAAGTATGCATCGTCGAAACATGATAAAGGATAGGTATGATTTCTGCTATTAAACAGAATCCGAGTATTTTAAACGCATTGAAACAATACGAAATGCTACCGGCTAGAGATAGAATGGCGTTAAAGGCACTCACTTTTATGCTGATTTTATTGTTTTTATATTTCGGCGTGTGGCAGCCAGCGTACCAGTATAAAAAAGATGCGGACACCTATCTACAGCAGCAAAAAGACTTGCTGGCCTTGGTTGTGGAAAATAAATCAGCCTTGGCTAGTCTTTCAAAATCATCATCTTCCAGTGAAGGTTTGAATAGTCAACAGTTGGTTTCTTCTGTGACAAATTTAGCCAAACGAGCGGGGATTGTTTTGAAACGTTTCGAGCCGAGTGGTGAGAGAGAAATAAAAGTATGGGTTGATGATACATCTTTTGACAAAATGATGACTTGGTTAAATACCATGAAAAAAGCCTTAAATGTGCGGGTCGAGCAAATTTCAATAGAAAAGTCTGAGCTGCCAGGCTTGGTGAACTCTCGTTTAACATTATCGTCATAAAAATAGATGTCATAAAAATAGACGCCATAAGAACAGGCATCATAAACAGAGTATGTTTCAATACCAAAACTAAGGCATAAAAAACTATATGAGGTATTCTTGGCGAATACTCATTCAGAAAGAGAGTTTGATGACAATAATAACGGAAGAAACAGAAGCTCGGGTTGTCCGCCTAGATGTGGGTGCATTTACTGAAGCAAAAGCTATTCTATATCGTGCTTACAAGAACGAACCTACGTTTAAATACTTATTTAACGCATCAAAGGCGGGTTATGATCAGCGCGTCCGCGCAACGATCCGGGAACTAATCAACCTGCACTTTTCAAATCAACAAGATGTGATTGGCTTAGCATTGGATAGCCACCTGATCGCTGTTGCTTTAGTAGGTAGCCCAAATGTTAGGCTTAGCCTTTCCAGTCAGATTAATTGGCGAATGCGTATGCTGTTGACGGCGGGTTTTAATTGCACTTCAAAATACATTGATTACCATAAACAGATACATGAATGCCTGCCTTCAGGGCAATACCATGAACTCCCGTTGTTGGGGGTTGATACCAAGTATCGTAATTTAGGTTATGGTAAGCAGTTAATGACAGCAATAGAAAATATTTGTAAAGAAAATCCTCGCTCAGTGGGCATTGCATTGGATACAGGCAACTCAAGGTATCTGGAATTCTTCAAGCGCATTGGCTACAAAACGGTGGGAAGCATTCAGTTGGGTGACGTGACTGAAAATGTTCTATTCAAAAGCTGCCACCAGGCTTCTTCTTAAGCTTTAACTTAGCTACTTTAAACCTTATTTCTTATTTGGATGTTTTTATGACTCATGCCTATGATTACGACTTATTTGTAATTGGAGCCGGTTCCGGTGGTGTTCGCTTGGCTAGAATGTCTGCATCAATGGGGGCTAAAGTTGCTGTTGCGGAAGATCGCTATTTGGGCGGGACGTGTGTCAACGTTGGTTGCGTGCCTAAAAAATTATTTGTTTATGCTTCGCATATTGCTGAAGACCTTCATGACGGTTTGGGTTACGGCTGGAATTTAGATGGCAAGCTCGATTTTAAGTGGCAAACACTGATTAAAAATAAAAATATCGAAATAGAAAGGCTCAATGGCATTTACCAGAATCTCTTAGTGAATTCAGGTGCTGAAATTATTGATGGTCGAGCGCGCTTTATTGACGCGCATACCGTTGAGGTTAACAAAAAGCACTTTACTGCTGAGCGTATTGTTATTGCAACAGGCAGTTGGCCTTTTGTGCCTGATTTTTCAGGCCGTGAACATGCCATCACTTCAAATGAGCTTTTTTATCTAGATGAATTACCCAGAAAAGCAATCGTTGTGGGTGGTGGTTATATTGCGGTTGAAATGGCTGGCATTCTTAATGGTTTAGGTGTTGATACCACCTTGGTCTATCGTGGTGATATATTTTTAAGAGGGTTCGACGAAGAGCTTAGAATATTTGTAAAAGATGAGCTGCTTAAAAAGGGAGTCCAGCTTCGTTTTAATGATAATGTGACCAGTATACAGAAGAGCGAAAATTCAGTTGACGAGTTTCCTTTAAGTGTAAATTTTGATTCTGGTGAATATGATCAAACCGGGCTTGTGCTCTATGCTACGGGCCGAACGCCTCACACCCAAGACCTCGGTTTAGCTAATGTCAGTGTTGACTTAAATAAGCAGGGTCAAATAGTCGTGAATTCTCAATTCCAGACTAGTGAGGAGAGTATTTTTGCACTGGGTGATGTAAGCGGTGGTATGCAACTGACCCCTGTTGCTTTGGCAGAGGGTATGTATTTGGCCAATTACTTATTCTCGAAAACAAAACCCGAGCCAATTGATTATACTAATATAGCTACAGCCGTTTTCTGCCAGCCGACAATCGCGACGGTAGGTTTATCTGAAGAGCAGGCAAGGGCTCAGTATAAAAATATCTCTGTTTTCGTCTCAAATTTCAAACCCATGAAGCATACCTTATCGGGTAGTGATGAGCGCTGCCTTATGAAAATGATAGTAGATAAATCCAGCGATAAGGTTTTAGGGATTCATATGGTGGGTGCAGAAGCTGGAGAAATAATTCAAGGGATGGCCGTTGCCTTAAAAGCAGGTGCAACAAAACAAACCTTTGACGAGACAATAGGTATTCATCCAACCTCAGCAGAAGAGTTTGTCACCATGCGTGAGGCAAGGGCAGATTAATAAGCTGTTTAAACAATAAAACCTGTTATAATTTCGTTTTTTTAAACTTTTTAGGGGGCAATTTTGAGTTTGGTTGAGTCGCAACAGCGCGTTTTATCAGGGATGAGGCCGACAGGCAAACTCCATCTTGGCCATTATCATGGTGTTTTGAAAAATTGGGTTCAGCTCCAGCACGATTATGAGTGCTTTTTCTTCGTTGCCGATTGGCATGCTTTAACCACTCATTATGAAGACCCGCACATGATAGAACAAAGTGTTTGGGACATGGTGATTGATTGGCTGGCTGCCGGTATAAATCCAGGGTCAGCGACGATGTTTGTCCAGTCTATGGTGCCCGAGCATGCAGAACTTCATACTTTGCTTTCAATGATGACACCGCTTGGTTGGTTAGAGCGTGTTCCAACCTATAAAGATCAACAAGAGAAATTAAAAGAGAAAGACTTGGCTACCTACGGTTTCTTGGGGTATCCCTTGCTTCAAAGTGCCGATATTTTGGTTTACAGAGCGGGCTATGTACCTGTTGGTGCTGACCAGGTCTCCCATGTTGAATTGACCCGAGAAATAGCGAGAAGATTTAACCATCTTTACGGTAAAGACATTGGTTTCGAAGAGCATGCTGAATCTGCAATTAAAAAAATGGGTAAGAAGAATGCTAAATTATATCGATCACTTCTCAAACGATTTCAAGAGCAAGGTGAAGATGAAGCATTAGATATTGCGCATGCGCTGATAAAGGATCAACAGAATATATCCTTAGGTGACCGGGAACGCTTAATGGGGTTCATCGAAGGTGGCGGTAAAATAATTTTGCCAGAGCCTCAACCTTTGTTAACGAAATCACCTAAAATGCCGGGTTTAGATGGACAGAAGATGTCTAAGTCTTACCATAATACGATAGGTTTGCGTGAGTCTCCTGAAAGCGTGACTCATAAAATTCAAAAAATGCAGACCGACCCGCAGCGTATTCGCTTAACGGATCCGGGTGATCCGGATAAGTGTCCTGTTTGGGGCTTACATGAAGTGTATTCAGACGCAGATACGAAAAGCTGGGTAAGAGAAGGTTGTGCTAAGGCAAGTATTGGCTGTTTAGATTGTAAAAAGCCACTTATCGAAAAAGTATTAGCTGAGCAGGCACCTATTATAGAGCGGGCTCGCCAATATGAAGAAAATCCGGAATTAGTCAGGAGTATTATTTCAGAAGGTGCGGAGCGTGCCCGGGATGCAGCGAAAAGTACTTTGGTAGAAGTGCGTAAAGCCATGGGTTTATCTTTTGGTGCATGATTTGGTGTTAATTTAAGTCGGTATTGTTGTATATGAGTGCAGTTCAGCATGAATTACCTTTTGCGATTGTGGAAGGAAAGGCGATCACAGATGTACCGCAAGACCTGTATATTCCACCTGATGCACTTTCAGTTATATTAGATGCATTCGAAGGGCCTCTAGATCTTCTGTTATATCTGATTCGTCGTCAGAATATGGACATTCTGACGATCGACGTTAGTGAAATAACACTTCAATATATTAAATACATTGAAGCCGCTAAAAAAATGCACTTTGAATTAGCAGCTGAATATCTGCTTATGGCGGCGATGCTGGCTGAAATAAAATCACGAATGCTTCTGCCTAAATTACAGCATGAAGACGATGAAGAAGATGATCCTCGTGCTGAACTTATCAGGCGCCTGCAACAGTATGAACGCTTCAAGAAGGCGGCTGAAGATATTGATGCACTGCCAAGAATTAATCGCGAAATTGCCACTGTTTCAGTCAATGCCGAGATCGCCAAAAACCATAAATTGCATCCTGATGTTAGCCTTCATGAATTGCTCGATGCCTTAAACACAGTGCTAATTCGTTCAGATCGTTTTGTAAACCATCAAATTGAACGGGAAAGGCTCTCGACGAGAGAAAGAATGTCCCTTATTTTAGCGCGAGTTAGTTCCGATCATTTTGTCTCTTTTTATAGTCTTTTTACCCCCGAAGAAGGGCGTGCGGGCGTTGTGGTTACTTTTTTAGCGATCATGGAGTTAGTAAAAGAGCAATTACTGGATTTTGTTCAAGGTGAAAGCTTTGGTACGATTCATGTCAAAGCGCGAGAAAGTTAATAAGATGATATGAAGAAAAATATCGATATAAATCAAGTAAATAAATGTGAAACCGAAAGTGATTTATCATCATGTTACGGGCAGAATACAGTCATAAAATTCAAAATGATTGTCGAGGCTATTCTGTTTGCGTCCGATAAACCCCTCTCTGTAGAACAAATATATTTATTACTCGAACATGATTTGGCAGTTTCTAAAGCTCAAATAAAATTAATCTTACAAGAGCTTGGTTCTGAATATGCCTCACGCGGCATCGAGTTGGTCGAAGTCGGAGGGGCTTTTCGGTTTCAAACCAGATCAGATTGTAGTGAGTGGGTACAGCTGCTTTGGGAAGAAAAACCTCAAAAGTATTCGCGGGCATTATTAGAAACGCTAGCGCTGATTGCTTATCGTCAACCGATAACCCGTGGTGATATCGAAGAAATTCGTGGCGTTGCTGTGAGCTCGAATATTATTAAAACATTACAGGAGCGAAGCTGGGTAAGGGTGGTTGGGCATCGCGAAGTGCCAGGAAGGCCTGCTATTTACGCAACGACAAAACAGTTTCTGGCGCACTTCAATCTGAAATCACTGGAAAATTTACCCACATTGGCAGAAATACGCGACATTGATCTTATTTCAAAAGAAGTCAATTCGCAGCTAACCTTAGGTGAAGAGTTCGAATTAGGTGCTGAAACATTAAGTGATACTGATTAATTAATCATGTATACCGGTAATATTACTAACCTTCGTTAAACTTTCTTGGTACTCGTCTTCAAGCTCCGAATCGGCAACAATACCACCACCCGCCCAGCAATATAGATCCTCGTTATGTTTGATAACCGTTCTGATCAAAATATTACTATCAAAGTGGCCGTCATGATTTAAGTAGAAGACAGAACCGCAATAAGCGCTTCTTGAATGCTTTTCTAGTTCTTTAATTATTTCCATCGACCTTATTTTAGGTGCACCCGTAATGGAACCCCCGGGAAAACAAGATAAAAAAGCATCCATTTCACTCACATCAGGTTTTAATTTCCCTTTGATATGACTAACCAGATGATGCACATTTTTATAGGTTTCTACTTTAAATAGCTCTGGTACATGCACAGACTTAGCTTGGCATACCTTGCCTAAATCGTTTCTAAGCAGGTCAACGATCATGACATTTTCAGCCTGGTTTTTAGTGCTGTTTAATAAAAGCGTTTTATTTTCCGCTAAGCCATTATTTTTAATGGTGCCTTTAATTGGTCTGCTCTCAATAGTGCGATTATGAATTGAAATGAACTGTTCAGGTGAAAAG
>TARA_R110002074_G_scaffold76560_2_pt1 | contig 31895 bp, 34 predicted proteins | sample TARA_R110002074 | Tara Oceans TARA_R110002074 (sample SAMEA4397215) | marine metagenome | biome: Polar Biome; feature: [MIX] marine epipelagic wind mixed layer (ENVO:01000061); material: water (ENVO:00002006), including particulate matter (ENVO:01000060) such as... | depth 10-100 m | reverse complement strand
TGTAGATGCAAATCAAGAATTTGCAGCAAAATATGGTGTTAGAAACATTCCAACGGTTTTAGTATTTAAAGATGGAGAAGTAGTAGGAAGACAAGTAGGTGTAGCTCCAAAAAATGCTTATACCGAAGCAATCGATTCACTTTTATAAAAAGAGTATAAAAGAAAACACAAAAGGTTTGCCTAATAAGCAAACCTTTTTTAGTTTAGGATATTTATTAGTAGATACAATTTAATTCTTCCCTTAGGGAAGATGTCGTTTACCACAGATGGACTAATGAACTTACAAAACGAAGTTAATAAAACCTCAGGATTTAAAAATCTTGAATTACTTGCTAAACAAGTTGTAGAAGGCTTTATTGCTGGAATGCATAAAAGTCCGTTTCATGGGTTTTCAGCAGAATTTGCGGAGCATAAAATATATAATCGAGGAGAAAGTACTCGACATATAGATTGGAAACTATTTGCCAAAACAGATAAACTCTTTACAAAACGTTACGATGAAGAAACTAACCTGCGTTGTCATTTAATTGTAGATAACAGCAGCTCGATGCATTATCCTGAACTTAATGAGTTTGGTATTGATTCCTTAAATAAAATAGGATTTTCTGCCTTAGCTGCAGCATCTATAATGCATATTTTAAAAAAGCAACGAGATGCGGTTGGTTTAAGTATTTATAGTGATGGATACGACTACTATGCTCCTGAAAAAGGGAGTGAACGTCATCATAGAATGTTATTGGACCAATTAGGCAATATGGTAGTTTCAAAGTCGGTTCAAAAAACTACGAACACTTATGAGTATTTACACCAAATAGCTGAGAAAATTCACAGACGTTCTTTAATATTTTTATTTACTGATATGTTTCAGGATGGTATTGATGAGGTGAAACTATTTGATGCCTTGAGACATTTAAAGTATAATAAACATGAGGTTGTTTTGTTTCATGTGATTCATAAAGAAAAAGAGTTTAATTTTAATTTCGATAACTCTCCAAAACGATTTATAGATGTTGAAACTGGAGAACATATTGATTTATATGCCGAAAATATTAAAGAAAATTATGAAAAGGCTGTGTCTAATTATTTTGCAGATATAAAACTGAAATGCGGACAGTATCAAATAAAATATGTAGAAGCTAATATAAATGAGAGTTTCAATAAAATACTAACGACGTATATGTTAGAAAGACAAAAATTTGTTTAGGTCGATTTTATTGAAAAATTTCAGAAAAACATTTGTGTTATAAAAAATGCAATGTATATTTGCAACCGCAATAATGCAACGGTTTGGTAGTTCAGCTGGTTAGAATACCTGCCTGTCACGCAGGGGGTCGCGGGTTCGAGTCCCGTCCAGACCGCTTAATGGGAAATCAAAAACCCTCAAAACCTTGTAAATCTTATGATTTACAAGGTTTTATGTTTTTAGGGCAATCATATAATTTGATACTATTTGCTTTTAAAAGGTCACAAATCGTCAACATATTTCTTTATTGTCTTTTATGTTGACAGATTAACGTAACTTACTGTCATTGTTATAGTTGATTTGACTTTCGTCTCAATGAATATTTAATCATTTAAAGACGACAACTATGAGAACTTCATCAACATTTTCAGTTCTGTTTTGGGTGTACGGAAAACGTGCTGTAAACAACAAAGCAAACATCTACATTCGTATTACCTTGAACGGTAAACGTGTTAACATTAGTCTTAAGAAGAAAATTGATATTTCTTCTTGGGATGAAAAACTACAAAGGTCTATCGGCACCAATAAGGATTCCTGTAATCTGAACCTTTATTTAAACGAAGTACAATCTAAGATCTATCGTATATATGAAGATTTTAAGAGAGAAGAAATTCCTTTTACTTCCCAAATGGTGAAAGCCAAATTTTTGGGCGAGGATAAAAAATACTTTTCATTTCAAGAACTTATTGATTATTACAATGAAAAAATGCAACATAAGTTGCATAAGAATACGGTGGGTCAATATAAAACCAGTCAGCGGTATATGTTGGAATTTATTTTGAAAGAATACAAGCTAGCCGATATCCCTCTATCAAATCTAGAATATAGTTTTGTTATTGGCTTTGAAGATTTTCTGCGCTCTTATATTCCAAAAAGTGGTCAATCTAAAATTGGTAATAATACGGCAATGAAACATATTAAACGGTTACGCAGAATGGTTACACTAGCTTACCGAATGAAATGGATTGATAGAGACCCATTCATCAATTTCAAAGTAAAAATTGAAAAAACCCAACGTGGCTTTCTTACCGATTTTGAATTACGCAGTATTGAAGATTTGACTTTGTCAATAGAGCGCCTTATAGTTGTTAGAGATTTATTTGTTTTTAGTTGCTATACCGGCATTTCCTATATTGATATCAGCCAGCTCAAAGAAGATAATATAGTCATAGGTATTGATGGCAACCCCTGGATAATGGCCGAAAGGTCAAAAACAGGAACGCCGTTCAAAATTCCGTTATTGCCAAAAGCTAGTGAGTTAATTGATAAATATAAGAGCAATTATAGAACCATAGATTCACCTAATTTACTACCAAAATTGTCCAATCAAAAACTGAACAGCTATCTCAAGGAAATTGCCGACCTATGTGGTATTAAGAAGAATCTCACTTTTCATATGGCTCGTCATACATTTGCAACGACTGTAACATTAAGCAATGGTGTCCCACTAGCTACGGTTTCAAAACTTCTCGGACATACTAAGTTGAGTACAACACAAATTTATGCAAGAGTTGTAGAAAGAAAGGTAAGTGATGATATGAATCTACTAAGGCAAAAAATAGGATAATTCTATTACAGTTTACATCTTAAAAGTCCCTCTTTGCTATAAAAGCAACCTAAAAATTTATACTTGGGAAGTATTTGTAATTAATAGAGCATTACCAGCATTTTTCTGAAGATATAATGGACTTATTTTTACTCTATGAATTTAAAACAAGACATTATGAGAACTTCAATAATCACAGCGGCGGTCCTATTTTTACATATCAATTTGATTTCACAAAACTATTTAGTTGCAAGTAACAATTATGGCCCGAATGAATTAGGGTACAATACGTATCATATAACTGTTTCTGACACTTACAACTATAGTTCGTTTACCTACGAAGTTATTGCAGTTGAGGATTTTGAGTATCGCCAATTTTTGAGGGAAGCGAAAGTGTCTAACAAAAATTATGGTATAGGTGAAAAACAATATAACGAAGTAGAATTGGCTAAAGTTTTTAGAAAAGGTGCACGTAAGTCTGAAAATACGGCTGAGTTTATAACATTTTTGAAAAAAGAGAATCCTAATCTTATTTCGAATCTGTCTGAGGATGATTTGAATACACTATTTAAACAATTTAGAACAGGAACATTTCACGAATATTTAGATGATTTGGCCGAGGCATTTTAATGAGCGACCACGGTAATACAAATCTTATATTATGAATTTAAAAAACTCATTTGACTGAGTTAAAGTGCCTCTTTAAATTGTTTTTTAAAAGTTGCAGGTGGTGAGCCAACTTGATTTTTAAAAAATTTGGAGAAATGGGCGGGCTCGGTATAACCAAGTTCATAACCTATTTCTTCAGCAGTTTTGTCTGAATAGAACAAGAGTCTTTTTGCCTCAAGGATAATACGCTCATTTATAACTTTCAAAGGACTCTTATCGCCAGATTTATGAAAAAGATTAGATAGCGTTTTTGGTGATTTAAACAACATATCGGCATAGTCTGATACTTGATGTTTTTTCCTAAAATTTTGTTCTACTAAGATATGGTATTGCCTCACAATATCATATTGTGGTTTTGGAAGGTCGGTCTCTGGATTTTCCTCTTTAATCAACCTTGTCGCTTTTATCAAAAGTCGTTTCAGGATAGAGCGTAACATCTCACCTTGTATATGGTCTTTGGTCTCGAATTCTTCTTTTAAGATTAGAAACATTGCTTCAAAACTCTTTACATTCTTTTCACTTAAAGTAATTACTGGCGGCAACGATGAACCGAAAAAGAGAAAACCGTTGCAAGACACTTCAGCATCGTGGTCACGTATGCAATAAAACTCACGATTAAAGATTACAGCTGTAATTCCTGAATTTTTTTTCATTTCTACGATATTAAGCGGTGTGCAAAATACAACTTGATTTTTACGGATTTCTAACCTGTATCCATCAACTACAACAACTGTATCTTGGTTGTTAGCCCAAAGTATCTTATAAAGCCCTTTCCTATCCAATAGGTTCATTGCTGGACCACAGGTAAAATTGGTCAGGGTTAGGAAACTTTCATCTTTTATGCTTGTGTAGTCTAATTTCATATTTGTACAGTACTGTTAAAATTAACTTTAAAGATAAAAAAAACTAACAATCACATCATTATTTTACTTGTTTTCTAAGAATGTGCAAAATGTACAATCTTAAAGGAACAATCTTTATTATTCACGATAGGGTTAACAAATATCTTTGAAGTATTAATAATCATAAAAAAATAATATTATGCGATTTATCACAAAACAACTTCATTCCTACTTGGATTATCCAGTAGCATTTGCACTCATCGCCTTGCCTTTTTTATTGGATTTAGGTAGTTCTAATTCTCTTGCATTCTACCTTTCGGTGGTAACAGGTGTGGCGGCATTAAGCCTTACTATTTTAACAGACCACCAGACAGGATTGTTAAAGGTAATACCGTATCGTCTTCATCTTTTAGTTGACGGTGCAGTAGCCGTTGTATTTCTATTAGCACCTTTCATTTTTGGTTTTGAAGGTATCGATGCTATTTTCTATTGGGCAAACGGTGCTGCTGTACTTTTAGTAGTATCATTGCACAAATCTGAAGTTAAAAAGCCAATAGCAATTGTTTGAAAAATTAATATGAAACAGGCTGTTTTGACAGATATAAAGACGCTATACTTCAGATTTTAAGTATAGCGTCTTTTCTTGTTAAACATTTTTATTTTAAACTCTATTCTGCTTTCGCGAAAGCGGAAATATCAATTTATACACCAGCATATTCAATTCCAGTCAAAAAGTGCATATCTCTATCTATGGTGATTAAGTCGGTTTTGTTGAATTTTGAAATGTTATCGTAACCACAAGAACGTGCTATTACCTTTATAAGCTCATTGGATGCATCAAAGAAGTTATGCAATTGCTTTGCAGAGGAATTGATGATTAACCTACTGCGCAAGGATTCTTTTTGAGTTGCAATACCAACGGGACAAAAGTCACTCGCGCAGGCTCGCATGCCAAGGCAGCCTATGGCTTGTATGGCAGAATTTGCCACCGCAACAGCATCTGCGCCAAGCATCAATGCTTTTGTAAAATCTTGTGCCACTCGCAAACCGCCCGTTGCTATAAGGGTAACATCTGTTGCGTTTTGTTTATCGAGATATTTTCTAGCTCTGGCCAGTGCTGGAATGGTAGGGACGTTAATATTATCTCTTATGATGGAAGGTGCTGCACCAGTACCGCCACCACGACCGTCGAGGATAATGTAATCCACGCCTACATCTAAAGCAAACTGTATATCTTTTTCTATGTGGCCTGCGGCAAGTTTAAAGCCAATTGGAATTCCTCCAGTTTTAGTACGTACTTTATCTGCGAATTTCTTAAAATCTTCTACCGTTGATAAGTCACTGAAAGTCGCTGGCGATATTGCAGATTCTCCTTCGTTAATGCCTCGAACTTCGGCTATATCTTTTGTGACTTTATTACCAGGTAAATGACCACCTACACCAGATTTTGCACCTTGACCTGCTTTAAAATGAAAGGCTTGCACCTTATCCAGCAATTCCCAATTAAAGCCAAATCCGGCAGAGGCGAGTTCATAAAAATAACGACTGTTATTGGCCTGTTCATTGGGTAGCATACCGCCTTCCCCTGAGCAAATTCCAGTACCTGCCATTTCTGCCCCTTTAGCAAGTGCAATTTTAGCCTCTTTTGAAAGAGCGCCAAAACTCATATCGCTTACAAAAACGGGCATTTTTAAGGTAAGCGGTTTTTTTGCCTTTGGGCCAATAATCGTATCTGTATTTACCAACGCATCATCCAATAAAGGTTTGCGATATAACTGCGCGGGTAGGTATTGTATGTTTTCCCATTTAGGCAAGAGGTTTCTATCTACGCCCATAGATACCGTTTCGCCGTGATGCCCTACTTTTTTAAGGCCGTGTTTAGAAAGGTTTTGAATGTAAGCAGTATAAGGTTCGGTCTCTTCAGGATGCGTGTCCGCATAAGCACCTAGATATTCTTCTCGATTAAAAGGTGGTGGATTGTCTTTTTCAAATTTGAGTATTTCATCCTCTTCTACGTACAGTTCGTCATTTTTAACGATGGCGGTAAACTTGTGCAGCTTTTCATCATTATTGTACTCGCTTACACCAGTGTCAAATCTATAATCCCAACCGTGAACGCCACATATTAAGTTGTGGCCATCTATGTAGCCATCGCCCAACAATGCGCCACGATGGTGACAACGACCGTAAAGTACAGAAACATCATTTCCATATTTTATGACCACAAGGTCTGTGTTGGAAACTAATGCGTGTTTGGGTTGTTTTTCTTCAAGTTCGGAAAGTTTATATAGAAATTTCTGGCTCATTGGTTTTTATTTTTGTTAGTGTAATTCTGAAAGATACTGAAAACAACAAAAGAGCGAATGTGGATATTCGCCCTTTTATTGCTTGTTATTTGAGTTCTTTATGCGTGATAGTAACGCTCTCTAAAAATTTTACCGTCTTTCCATTCGGTTGCAACCACTTGCTCAGATACCATAGTGCTGCCGTCTTTCATTTTTAAGGTCATTACGGCATCATAAAAACTCTTGTTTCCTTGTACTGCATAGTTGCCTATTTCATACCCTACAAATTCTTCCAGATGGTTGTTGATAAGGTCGTGCTCAAAATCTAAGGCTGCCTTTTTACCTATTTTAGGTTCAGCATTTGCTTCTCTGAGTTGTACATCGTCGTGCAAGTATGTTTCCATTGCTTCTATAAATGCCCCTTTTTCAAGAAGTCCGTGTATTTTTTTTAAGTTGTTTTCGATTGTTGTTTCTTCTGTATTCATTTCTTTAAGTTTAAAGTGTTATTATGATTTTACCTCGTTTTACATTTTCATTTATGCGAAAACGTAAAACTGATTTATGTTTTTTAAGCGATTTGATTTTGTCTTTCTTGTAATGCAAGACCTGCTAGGGTAAGTAATAAACCTACGTGCATTATTACGAGTACCCAAGTCACGTTATTAGCACCGCTCATATCTGCAAATCCTGCCGGTATCCAAACCGCAACGGTAGCTACTAACAAAAGCAAGGTTAATACTGCATAAGTTTCAAATAACTTTTTACCTGCGATTAGTAAAACACCAGCTACTAATTCTGTAAGTGCCAAACCAACCGTCATTATAGTTGCGATAATACCACTTACTCCAAATACACCGCCTATAAATCCGATAGCGCCATCTAGGCCTGGACCACCTAAAAAGCCTGGTATAAATTTTTCAAGACCTCCCCATATAAAGATTAGTCCAATTCCTATTCTGATTAATAAATTTCCGTTCAATTTTGTGTTTTGTGATTTCATAATTGTTTGTTTTAATGATTATTATTTATTGTATGGTACAAATGTACTTGGGATGTCCACCCTATGAAATACACCTATTTCCTGATAGATTGTATATTTTGCCCATACTGGCTTTTTAAGTAATTATATATGGCATATTGTGAGCGAATGTTAGGCTTTCCTTCCTTTTGTTTTACATAATGATTGTTTCCATTTGCATCTCTTTTTCTTGCTTTTATAGTATCATTAAGTTGTAGGTTTAAAATATGCTTTAGTTCTTGAAATACTTTCATATCCAGAATAGGCGTTAAAACCTCGATACGCTTATCTAAGTTTCTGGTCATCCAATCTGCGCTACCTATAAACATTTTTTCATCTCCTTGATTATGAAAAACAAAGACTCTACTGTGCTCTAAAAATCTATCGATAATACTGGTTATTGTAATATTCTCGCTAAGATTAGGAACATTAGGTCTTAGAGAAGAAAAGCCTCTTATTAAAAGTTTAATCTTAACTCCAGCACTACTAGCTTCGTACAAACGGTCAATCATTTGTTGGTCTTCTAGGGCATTCATTTTAAGAGTAATGCCTGATGGTAATCCTTTTTCTGCTTGGCTTATTTCAAATTGAATGAGTTCTTCTAATGAAGACCGATTATTAAATGGCGAAACCAATAGGGTTTTAAATTTAGGCTGTACTATTTCTCTTCTAAGTACTTTAAAAACTTGTACTAAATCTTTTGTAATTGCTTTATTTGCCGTAAAAAGACCGTGGTCAGAATAAATCTTTGCTGTTTTGGCATTGAAATTTCCAGTACCTATATAGGCATAGTTGACCGTTTTGTCTTTTTCTAGCCTTTGTATCAATAATATCTTAGAGTGTACTTTAATGTCCTGAAAACTGTAAAATACCTGTGCTCCCTTATCTTCAAATATTTTACCCCATTTCAAATTGTTTTCTTCATCAAAACGAGCTTTGGCTTCCACAAAAATGGTTACTTTTTTCTCGTTTTTTAATGCCGTTAAGAGCGCTGTTGTTAATCGTGAATCTTTTGCAATACGATATAATGAGATTTGTATAGACACTACAGATTTGTCTTCACTAGCTTGAGCCACCCAATCTTCTAAATGACCAAAACTTTGATACGGTAAGTGTAAAATCTGGTCATTTTCTCTAATAAGTTTAAAAATATCTTTGCTGGTGCTTAATGCCTTATGGGTAAGTGGCGGAAAAGATTTAAAAGATAGTTTGGCTTTAGTAATGGGATTTGGAAAACTGAAAAAGTCACTAAAATTGTGATGTCGTCCTCCAGCAATCATATCTGCTTTTCCTAAACCGAATCGTTTGCGAATTTGATTTTTCAATTTGCTGGGCATACCACCTTCAAGCAGCAATCGTGTAGGCTGCCCTTTTTGTCTTTTAGATAGTGAATCATAAATTTGTTGTACCCATTGCCCTTCATAATCATCGTCTAGATACAACTCGGCGTCTTTTGACATTTTAATGATGAATTGTGATTCTAATTGATAATGTGGGAATAATGTGCTTATATTAAGTTTAATAAGGTCTTCTAAAAAGGCATAGTGATGCGATTCATTTACCGAAGGTATTTTATGAAACCTACCTAAAGCTTTTACAGGTACAGAAACAAATTGTAGTTCTTCTATACTTTTAAATTTTAATACCAAATAGAGCGCACCACCTTCAAAGCTGTTAGTTGTAATTTCATTGTTATTGAGAATAGTAATTGATGGTGCAATCTTTTCATTAAAATAATCGGTTGCAAACCTTTTTTGTGATTTTGTAAAATCCTCTAGCTCTAAAAGATATATGTTAGATATACGAAGTGTAGGCTTTATTTGTTCACTAAAAACTTTACCTAAACGCTCTTGTTGATTATTAACCTCAACTAAAATTTCCTTTAAAAGCTTATTTGGCTTTAAGGTTAAAGGCTTTCTAAGCACCTTTTTTACCTTTTTAATCTGTCTTAATTTAGATACTCTTACTTTAAAAAATTCATCAAGATTAGACGAGTAAATCGCTAAAAACTTTAGTCGTTCATAAATGGGATTTGAGGTATCTTCTATTTCTTGAAGCACTCTTTCGTTAAAAGCTAGCCAATCTAAATCACGGTCTATGTAGCGTTCTGTATTTTTATTTTTTAAGTCATTCATCCGTTTTATAGCGGTGTGTTAATTAGATAAAAGTTTGTTATTACGTTCTTAGTAACTCCATAAAATCTATGAAATGATTTGTGTGTCAAAAATCACTTGACTTGCAACCGTTTTATGTACAGGGCATTTTGATGCTATCTCTTTTAATTTTTGGTTTTGGGCATCGTTTAGATTACCAACAAATTTTAGCTTTTTAGATATATGGTCTAAATAACCAGCCTTTTCAACATCTAGCATTAAATCATCACTATGTTTTCTAGAATGTGATATATAAACGAAGACTTCTTGCAAGTCCCATTGTTTACGCTGAGCGTATAATTTTAAAGTCATTGTGGTGCAAGCTGCAATGCCGGCAGTTAAATATTGATATGGTGATGGTCCAAAATCATCTCCACCTATAGAACCTGGCTCGTCTGCAATAAAATTGTGCTTTCTTGTACTAAGACTTGTTGTAAAATTATCCTCTACCACGTTAAGATGTGCCACGAGCTGGTCTTCGCCAGAATCCAGAGCTATGCTTTCTTGTTTTGGAAAATATTTTTCTACCCAAGAACCAATGACTTTGCCTACATACAAACTATGCTCTGTATTGGTAAGCAAATGGTCTGCATCATCTAGGCTCACAAAACTTCTAGGATGTTTGGCAGCATTAAAAAGTTCTAAAGCATTTGAAATATTTACAATACGGTCTATAGGCGAGTGCAAATTGAGATATGGGATTTTGAGCTTGCTCAATACATCTACGACTTTAATGGTCTTGAAATTTTCAATAAACTCATCATTAATAGTAAACGGTCTTCCTCCAATATTTACATCATAAGTAGTTTCTTTTGACGTATCATCCACTTGACTAATAAAATGCTGTGCGGTATGTTCAATATCTGAAGGTGAACCGATGGTTACCAAAGCTTTTATAGTTTCTAACTGGGATGCTGCTACAATAGCTGCTGCACCGCCTAGTGAATGACCTATTAGTAATGATGGCGCTTGGTAGTTCTCTTTAATATATTGATGTACATCTATTAAGTCCTCTACGTTTGCACCAAAATGGCTTTCGGCAAAGCTGCCTTCACTACGTCCTAAACCTGTAAAATCAAAACGGACTACAGCGAAGCCAAAATCTGTTAATGCCTTGCTTACATTGCGTACTGCATTAAGATTACTACTACAGGTAAAACAATGTGCGAAAATGGCATAGGCTTTTGGTTTTTGTTGTAATGGCAGTTCTAATTGTGTGTGCAACAGATGGCCTTTTTTATTTTTTATTTTAAGTTTTGAATTCATTTTAGTTTGTTTTTTGCTCAAATAATAATCTTGCTATTTATTAGTGCTACCTTAAAAAATTGTCTTTTTTGTATAGGTTGTGAAAAGTTCTAACGCTTTCATACCTCGATAGGAATTTCCCTTATCGTTTAATCTTGGACTCCATACTGCAATGCTGTATTTCTCTGGATGCAGGGCTGTAGTATGCAATGTTTTTTTTATAATTCATCATTACTTTCTTCTTGCATTTCATTTTTTTCTGCAAAAACATAATATAAAGGCAAAGCCACTAGTAATGTACCACCTAGAATATTACCTATTGCCGCAGGTAAAATATTCCATAGTAGCGCATCTGCCCAAGCAGTGCCTTGCCCCATAGGAATAGCGATAGAGAAGTACCCCATATTTGCAGGACTATGTTGAAAATTTGCTGCAACAAAAAGCGACACCGACAAGAACACTGGTATATATTTTCCAATAATAGTCCTACCCATTAGAGCTAAAATTGCAGCAATCCCAATTAACATATTTCCAAACATCCCAGATATCAATGCTTTGAACCAACTTAGGGATGTGCCAATTTCAGCATAGTGCATTTTTTTTTCGATAAGGTGGAAAAGTTCTGTTTGAACGTCATCAGGATATACGTGTGCAAAACTAATGAGCCACCCTACTACAACTGCCCCAGTTACATTGCCGATTATGGTCACACCCCAGAATTTGAAAACATTTAACAACAACTCCTTTCTAGAACAATTGAGAATAGAAGTGGGTAAGACAACATTGGTTTCGGAAAATAATAATGCCCCAGTCATTATAACAATGAAAAAACCTACAGAAAAACCTAAGCCTTGTAATAGCAATTTAGTTCCTAAGGTTTCAACACCAGCAGAAATTAGAACTGAAAACAAGGCTCCGAATGTAATGAAGGTGCCTCCCAATACTGCAAGAATGAATATTCTGGTTATAGAAGATATCTCTATATTGTGCTTAGTTTCTTTATACATCTCTGCAGAAACGCGACTTATATTTAAGAACTGGGGTTTCATAGGTAAAAATTTTATGTTAATTATTTAAATAGTTACTTAAATGGACATTATTATTACCAAGCATTATGGCAATAGCTATGCACCACTCCTAAGGCGCTTATTGTTTTAAATACGCTTTTAATCCGTAGCTCGCTAAAACACCTTCACCTGTTGCGGCAGCCACTTGTGCAATAGCGCCTTCACGATTATCGCCTGCTGCAAAAATCCCTTCTACAGAGGTATTTGCCAGTCCGTGAGATTTTATAAAACCACGCTCATTAAGGTCAATCACATCTTTAAAAAGTTTTGTATTAGGTATTAATCCTATAAAGATGAAACTACCATCGCCTTCTATCAATTCTTCTTCGCCCGTGGTATTGTCTTTTACTTTTAGCCCTTTAAAAAGTCCTTTATCATCTGCTACAAATTCTAAGGATGTTTTATTCATATAGGTAGAGACGTTTTCCATTTTTGGCAACTTCTCTGTATAGGTAGGCGATGCCGTAAATTCTTCTGAGCGATGCACGATTTTTACTTCTTTTACAAAGCTGGACAAGAAAATACCTTCTTCCAGAGCGCTATTTCCACCACCTACAACAACTACGGTTCTATCTCTGTAAAATGCACCATCACAGGTTGCGCAAAAGTGAACACCAGAACCTATTAACTCTTCTTCGCCGGGAATATGTAAACGTCTGTAGGTAGAACCTGTTGCCGCTACCACACTTCGACCGATGTAGGTTTCAGTGGCCGATTTTACGTAGAATTTATTGTCTTTTTTCTCAATGGTTTCTACCTCGACACCTGTGGCGATAGTTGCACCATAAGTACGTGCTTGCTCTTCCATTTTATCCATTAAGTCTGGACCTGAAATGTTAGTAAAACCAGGATAGTTTTCAATAGTTTCTGTGAGAAAAGCGTTGCCACCTATGGTTTTCTTTTCTAGTATAATACTATCAAAACGGTCTCGTTGTGCATAAATCGCCGTAGTTAATCCTGCTGCGCCACCACCTATGATGATGGTATCATATACTTTGTGTTCTTTTTTTACATCAATATTAAGTAAGTCTTTAAGTGTTGCGTTATTAGGATTGGTATGCGGTTCACCATTGATTAATACAGTAGGAATAATACGCTTACCGTTATTGATTTTTTCTACTTCTTCTGTAGCCCAGTCGTGGGTATCTACATCGATAAATTGAAAGTTTACACCATTATCTGCCAGATAGCTTTTTGCTCTGCGACAATCCGGACACCAGTCGGCTCCAAATAACTGCACGATACCAGCATCGTTAATACCTAAAATACCCGCAAGAGCAGCATTTTTTGGGTTTGTATAAGTGGTGCCGTTTAAGTCTATGGTAGGGATGATGCGCTTACCATTATTGATTTTTTCTACCAATCTTGTTGCACCTTCATCAAGGTCCACATCGATAAAATCAAAGGGTATATTATTTTCTTTTAAGAATGCTTTTGCTCTTCGGCAATCTGGACACCAGTCGGCTCCGTATAATTTAAGTGTGTTCATAGGTATATTGTTTTATTGGTTATCAATTAATTATTTCACAAAATTAAGCGGAACGTCCATCTACTGAAATATGCATTCCTCATAAGGAATTATACATTTTTCCCTTTTAGCCCATTTGTTCTTGTTTTTGGCTAGCTATAAATTCAAATTGTTTCAAAAAATCTATCACTTTTTCTTCGGCCATTTCACAAGGTTTTAATTGTAACCCTGCTTTTGTGTGATACATATTGAATGAGATAAAATCATCGTTTTTAAGGTTTTTTGCAAATACTTTCACGCTTCTTCCTTCATTAAAAGTTTCTTTAGTGACAGCATATTTGTTAGCTAAGTATTTTACTTCAGAATAGCCTTCGTCGAGTTGATAAGTACTTTCTGTCAAGATATGTTTCATAATGGCTTTTTGAGGTGGGTTTCGCAATATTTTTCTGCCAATTATAAGGGTAGGAAAATGGGTTTGTCCATCAGGATAATAAAAAGATAGTAGCTCTTTGTCTAACTGACTTACTTCTACATCATAAAAATCAAACGGAATACCTCCGTTCATCAAAAATTGCTTGTAAAATTTTGATTTATGACAGTTCTGTGTTCCAAAAAGTTTGATTACTTGCATAATTGCATTTAAAAATGCTGATACCCTTTTATATTTAATTTTTTATGACACAAGGTACTATTTACAGTACACTCTCAGTTTTTAATAGGTGTGTGGCTTGTTTGAAAAATTGATGTGCTTTGTTGATAGTACTATTGTTATCCAGTTCCAAAATCGCACCATTAAAATGGCTATCCCAACGGCCATTATCTAGCTCGCTTATTTCTGAAACTGTCACGGGATGCTCGCCAGCATATCCTTTGACGTAGAGGTAAAAGTGCTTACTTATAGTGTCTGGAATAGCCATTCCCAAACCAATGACGTGTTGTTTTTGTTTATTGAGCGTATATAAAGAAGCGATGTCAAAGTGATGTGGCCACACCCTAATTTCGGTGTGTGGTGTTAGATTTTCCAAAGTATCTTCCAGCGCTAAATGTGCCAAAATCCGATAGTGCATTATCTCAGTCAATCGCAATTTGTTCTCTAAATGGAAGGTGTAATAATCATCCACCGGTTTGTAAGGTAACTCATAGTGCATTTGTGCAGTAAAGGGTTTTTCGATTTCATTATTTCGTGCTCTTTCAACAATCCATTTTACAATCTCATTGTGCGTTATACCATCCAAAGGCAACTTGATTTTATCGCCAGCGTGTATCCACCATTCCAGCGTAAAAGAAGAATAGCTGAATGCCAAAACATCGCCATTTTTATTGAGTGGTCTTGTGGTAAGGCAACCGCAACTTGTTAGGGATTTTAAATTAGTATGGCTGTCATCCTGTTTTTTAGGCAGAAAACTGTTTCCTGCTGCAGCGAGATACTGGATGATTTTGTGTACTTCTATCTCTAATTTTTGATTTGAAATTGTGTATGTTCCCATAGTGTTATATTTAAAAAGGTAAGCTTAATCCAAAGGTGATACGTCCGCCATCATCAGAATTATAGTAGGCGAGATTTAATGCGGTAAAGCCACCTATTTTAAAATAAAGACCAGCACCTGGCGAGGTGTGCCATACATCTGAAGTATCATTTTCTACCCATATGCGACCATAATCAAATCCGCCATAAGCTCCCATTGTTATTGGGATAATGCCGTTGCGCAATCTACCTAATGAAACTCGCAAATCTGTACTGTGGTAAAAGGACCTTTTTCCGGTAAACCTTTCGTTCCTAAATCCTCTTAGACCATCGTTACCACCTATGGTCGCACCTTGATAAAACTCAAATTCATTGCCAATATTGATTTGTCCTTTTACTTTTGAAGCTAAAATCAACCTGCCTCGATTATCTAATTTTGTGGCAATACGTGCCTCTGGTATAAGATAGCCAAAGTTGTTACTGTTATCCAGATTTGTGGTATAACCTGCAGTAATTTTAAAACCAAGCCCTGCTTTTGAAACTACGGCATCTTTCAGGTTATCATACTCATAAGATGCTTCTATTGTACCGAAACTCTGACCTTCAAAGTTATCTGGATTTATGCCTGCCTGAGATATAAAACGGTCTAAGGTGTTTTCGATTTCAAAATTATCATAACGTACACCCAAACGTATCTCGCTACCTTGATAACCTCTAAAAATGAGCGATGGTGCAAAAGAGATTTGTCTGGTACGAACACGGTTAAAGTCTGTGCCTAAATTATCATCTAGGTTTACCATTTCATTTCCAAAACCAAAAAAGTTATTGGTATAATTCGGGCTTTTAAACCCTGCTTCAATACCTAAATTGACTTTATCGAATATGAATGCAAACTCTCCTGAGTATGAAACATCTACGCTGCTGGTCTCATAAAAATAGGTAAGACCTATGTGGTGTTCATCTGTAAAGGGATTGCGTACCAATGAGTTTTTTTGATAATTATACATTACACCTAAACCAAGTCCATCATCTGGGTCAAAACCAAGAAGCGGTGTGAAATTGCTTAAATCCCTACGGTGCTTTTTAAAGTAGTAGGTATTTAAATCATAATTGTCAGAAAGCATTTTTGATACAGGTTCCTTAAACGTATTCTTCTCTTTCTTATGGTCGTACACCTTGATGTTTTTCCTATTCTTTGCCTCGTAAACATCGTTTCCATTACCACCAATTATTTTTAGATGGATATTTCTATTTCCTTCTCCTTCAATTAGAAAATGGTCGTCTGCTGCCAGACCGTAGAGCCAAATTTCTTTGGTGGCATCTTTATCGTAGGTTACGTCCCAAAAAACCTCTCCCATTTCATCTTTGGTCTGACGCTCTCCGACAATTCTGGTCTTGCCATCTGGCATTCTTGTGATGGTAAATAAATCTTTTTTATCTGTCCCTGTAACCAGAATACATCTCGCTAAATATTCATACACGTCAATAGCATTTTTTTCGATATTTTCCAGTCTTCCTTTAAGTGCTTTTTTTACTCTGGTGACTTTACTCTGGTCTATTTCATTAGGTAAATTTGAAAAGGCTTTTTCAATAACATCATCGGTAATATTTGCTTTAATAAATTGGGCCTCGGCTATCCAATCTTCTTTTGTGTGGTTTTTTAAAACCGCTAAATCCACATCATCACCAGCATCATTGTACCATTTTACGTGATTGTAGTCTTCGTCATAACGTTGCATAAAACGTAATGGCGGTGTGAGTGTGGTTAAGGCTCCGAGAATAAAGCCATCAAAATCAGAATAGACTTGGTCACGGTCTCTTGGTATAGGCTTGTAGTGCATTTTGCCATTTTCATCTTCCGTCTCGCTCCACTTCCATTGGTCTGCGTGCCTGTCCCAATCGCCTATGAGATTATCAAAAATTCGTGTTCTTATATACAATTTTTCATCGATGGTTACATCGTCTTTATTTCGTAATTCTTCAAATAATTCTAATGTATTGATGATTTTATCGCCAGCTCCTAAGGATGTTACATCTTCCTGACCATCAGATAAACGTTCTTCAATGAAATAGATATTGTCTCCATAGTTTTGGTTGTAACTTCCCAATGCACGTTGTTTTGGAATGTAAAATAGTTTTGGATTTGGGTGTAAAACACCAACTGCATCTGCCAAATCGCCAATGGTTAAAGCACCATACGGGTTTGCTGTTGTCCAATAATCTTGAAGTAATTGTATAAAATAGGTGTCCTCTACGTCAGCTTCCAGATATTCTGTTTTAAATAGAAAATATTGAATAAAGCGCAACGCACTTTTTTTAGCAGAACGCATTGCATACTGCCTACCATTTTTGTCCACAAGACGTATGGAATTGGTCTGGTGACCTCCACCTTTACGTAATGGTTTAAGTCCGCCATAAAGCGTATCTAGCAATGCTGTTTTTATTTTTATTTTGGTTGCATAATCGTCTCTATAATGCTCGCCCCAGAGCGCTTTGTACAATCCACTACGTTGTAGTTCTTCTTCGGTATAAATTGATTTTGACACATATTCTGGACTATCAAATTCATTATAATTCTGTTGTGTTGCCACAGCATATTTTGGTCTTATCTCTTCGGAAAAAATAGCGTTTGAAAATTCGTTAGAAGCATCATAAAAGCTAATCCAAACAGAACCATCTTTAAACTGTGTAATTTGAGAAAATCCTAATTTGTCGCTACTAAAACCATCATTCAAACTTCCTACTTTGGACGTTTTACTTGCCGAACCACTAATAATATTTGGAATTCCTTTAATGTCAAAATATTGTAAGTTATTATCGTGAGCACCTAATAAAACAACATTTCTAGTTTGTCTAGCAATCGTGATTACTCTATCGCTCAACTCTTTATAATGTACATTGCTTACATCTTGCGGGTTCACCCCAAAACTGAATTGTGACCCATATTTTCCTAAACTTTCCACAGGATGGTGCATTGCCAGTATGACCGTTTTACCTTCACTTTTTTTGATAGTACTTTCTAGTTCTACATAAAATTCTTCTTTTGTTTTGATGTCGCAATCTTCATTAAGTGTTGGGTATGCATCCCAGTTCATTAATACCCATTGCGAGTCAACTACCACTAAATCTACATCATCATTTATTTTAATACGTTCTAGCGGACAACCATTTTCAGGTTGAAAGCTATTTTTACCAACAGCTTTGTCAATTATTTTTTTTTGAAGTTTTAAACCCTTAAATCCTGCTGACCAATCTTTGTCCCCAGGAATAAATACAGTTTTTCCTTGAAACTGACTTGCAAGATTCGTTTGTAGTTCTAGAGTTTTATCACTCTTATTCTTTAGCAACTCTTTAGCATCTACATTATTTCCTAAAAACAAAAGTGTGCTATTTTCTGAAGTATTCTGAAGCTTATTTTTTAAACCTGCTAAAACAGACTCTAAATTTTTAGAATTTGAGTTTTCTGCAGTATTCCCTATGGCAAAAAATGTATGCGATACTTGTTTATCTGGCAATGCGGTTTGTGCTTTCGCTTTAAGCGAAAAAAAGAATAGCACTATGATTAAGGTAATTGGTATAGTTGGTTTCATAATGAGTGATTTTATATTATTAATTCGTTAAGAAGTTTTTTCTGGTTTCAGACACATCTAAAGTTGCTGTATAACTTTTACCAGCACGCAGGTAAGAAATCACAAGTGTTTCTGTATTGAGCATATCGGTTCTTGCTGCGGTAAGGCATTCTGCGTGACAGGTTTTATGATTGTTTATCGCGGTAATAATATCGCCACCTAATAAAATATCACGCCCATTAATAGTGGTTTTTATAAAGCCAGCTCGCAATCCTGCTTTATCTGCCGGACTACCTTTTGCGATGCTTTGAACGATAACGCCACCTTCAAGGCTCATATTAAACACCTGTGCAAACTCTTCTTTTTGTAATAAGATGCCATCCACACCCATCCAAGGGCGGTCTTCAAAGGACAAAATATCTTTTGCGGTATTGATGCTAACGGCCATACCAATACCTTGAAAACCTCCAGAAACCGTTAGAATGCTTGATGCGATACCCACGACTTCTCCGCTTGAGTTAAATAATGGGCCACCGCTATTGCCCGAATTAATAGCAGCATCGGTCTGTATAAATTCTACTTTTACCGTGCCGTCATATATTTTATTAAACCCTCGAAAAGCCGATATAATTCCTGAAGAAAATGAATTTTCCAACCCGTAAGGACTGCCAATGGCATAGACACTTTGTCCAACGACCATCTTATCCGAATCTCCCAAAACGGCGTGCTCTAAGGTCATATCTGGTTCGACCAATTTTAGTAAGGCGATATCTGCGTTGGCTTCGCTAAACAAAACCGTGGCTTTTCGCATTTTCCCATCTTGGGTTTTTACCATTATTTCAGAATCGCCTGCAACGACGTGTGCTGCGGTAAGAATATGGCAGTCGCCAGAAACCAAAATACCAGAGCCCAATCCGCCACTTTGTTGAACGCCTTTATCTGTTGCTGTTTGTGACCGCGTAAAAATGGTGACTACGGCGGGTACTACTTTGGTGTATAATTCGGCTACATTATGTTCTTGTTTTGAAAGGTCTCTTGGGATGGTTCTTTCCAAAGATTTAATGTGACCGTCGTCTATTTGTGAAAATGCGATACCCGTATAAAAAAGGGTAAATAGCATAACTGCAAAAGTTTTCATAATAGTTGGTTTTTTAGTGTGTTGTTTTATGAGGCTACCTTCAATTTATCAGCATATTGTTTTCTAAATTTTACCAGTTTTGGTTCAATTACTGCTGTGCAATACCCAAATTGCTTGTTAAGTTGATAGTATTGCTGATGTCTTTCTTCGGCCTTAAAAAAGCGTTCAAATTTTTTGACTTCTGTTACTATGGGTTTATCAAAATAGGGCTGTAGTTCTTTTATGACCAAATCGATAATGGCTTTTTCTTTGGTGCTTTCAAAAAACACAATGGATCTGTATTGTGTGCCTTTATCGGCTCCTTGTTGGTTGAGCAAGGTTGGATTGTGCGTGGTCATAAAGATGACAAGCAACTCTTCAAAAGTTATAATGTCTGGATTATATTCTACTTGAATGACCTCTGCGTGACCTGTCATACCAGAGCACACTGCGTGGTAAGATGGGCAATCATCTGTAGTGCCACCGCTGTAGCCAGAAGTTACATTAATAACACCTGCTACTTCTTGAAATATGGCTTCTGTACACCAAAAGCATCCGCCTCCAAAAGTGGCTAATTTTGTTTGTGTGTTGAGATTTTCCATTATTGATTGTTTTTAATGCCTATAATTTGTCTAACCATTTGGTTTGTAAAACCCCATTCGTTATCGTACCAAGTCATTACCTTTATTTGATTTTTTAGTGGTTTTTGATGTGCGTCTTGTGGTTTCCAAGAAACTTGCTATTCTAATTTTATCAGAGAGTAACATTGTATCTCCAGATAGACTATAAAGGACTTTATCCATTATGCTGGTATTTTCAAAAGAGTGGTTCATAATATTCTGTTTTTTATTTGATGTAAAATTAGGTCGAATCACGAGGCTCTGAAATGTCGGTTTTTCTGAAATTCTTATATATTTTTCCCATAAAAAAATGGGGTCAGTTAACGACCCCATTTTCAAACCAATAGCCAATACGTTTTTTACCGTTATCTCGCGGCAGTATTCTCTGGCACAATGTCTGCACCAATATTTTTTGCTGCTCTTAAAATTGGGTAATGTTGTGTAAATACGAAATCATCTTTTGCACTTGCGGCGTGACACGAGTTACACATATTGGTTGCAAAAGGTGCGGCCATCGCTTTTAAATCTTCATTAGGTGGTGATGTAAAACTAAAGTATGCCCAGTTGCCTGGCTCGTCAGGAAAGTGTTTACTGCTCTTTATTGTTGCTTCTAACCCAATAAACTCTCCCATAAAATAGCCATTGCCACTTGCGGCAGCTTTACCACCAACACTCACGAGTTCCTTTACGAGTATCGTTCCTTCTCGCCATTTTCCTGTCGCTTTATACTCGTCGTAACTTTGTGGGTCTATATATACATTATGAAACTCTGGAAAGGCAGCTTTACCATTGTTCATATCATTTGGTGTTAGTGGTGTGCCAACGAAAACCCAACTTCTATAATCTGTTGGTCTTTTTAGCTCGTCACCTTGCATTGTGAAGTAGGTGACTTCTTCGTAATTGCTTTTTTCTCCGCAGGAAACGAGTATCGAGAAGAGGATAAGCGTTGTTATTTTAAATACATTTGTTTTCATCTGTTCTTAAGTTTAAGGTTGATATTATCAATTGTTGTTTTTTAATTGGCAAATGGAAATTGAGTTCTCACTAAATCCCTTCCACCTGTATGATGACAGCTTATACATCCTTGAACGCCGTTACCCATTGCAGCAATAGCGTTTGAGTCTGTAGTGCTGGTAACTTCATACCAAAACCATCCTAAGCCATTTTCGGTATCATCTTGTGTTTTTACCATTACCGCCCATCCAGCAAGTTCCCCTTCTTTAGTAAACATTTCTTTGACGATACTTGCTCCCAAAGGATGTTCATCCCTGTTTTCTGCCAATGATGTTGCAATGGCATCATTCATAAATACTTTTACAGGAAACCCAATAGTAGTGTGTGGTCCTTGCGACGGATGTTTTTCTTTTTCCTGAGTTTTAAATTTCTTGTAGTCTCCAGATTGCAAATAGGCAAAAAGACTTTCTTTGCCCAATGGAATTTCAAGGTCAAGACCTTCTGGTGTTGCTGCGGTTGGTTCCCAAACACCTACTACTTTAGTTGCCTTGCGTTTACCGCTATTTTCAGGTACAATATCTGCACCAATACCTTTTGCCGCACGAAGCACAGGATAGTGTTGGGTAAATACAAAATCATCTTTTGCATTGGCTGCGTGGCACGCATTACAATCGTTAGTCCCAAATGCGGAAGCAGTATTTTTTAAGTTTTTTCCTTCAGGATTTGTAAAACTGAAATAAGCCCAGTTGCCTGGTTCACTAGGAAAGTGCTTTTTACTTTTTATTGTAGCTTCAAGCCCTATAAAGTCACCCATAAAGTAGCCATTCCCACTTGCAGCAGATTTTGTACCGACGCTTACCAATTCTTTGACGAATATGGTGCCCTCACGCCATTTCCCTGTAGCTTTCCATTCCTTATAGCTTTGTGGGTCTATATACACATTGTGGAATTCTGGAAAAGGTGCTTTGCCGTTGTTCATATCATTTGGCGTTGTAGGCGTACCTACAAAAACCCACTTTCTGTAATCTGTTGGGCGTTTTAGTTCATCTCCTTGCATTGTGAAATAGGTTATTTGTTCGTATTCCCCATTTTTATTGCAAGAGAATGATAGCATTGCAACTATCATTATTATTAGTATTTTTTTCATAGTTTGAATGGTTAATGTGTTGTTATTTGATGGTGGTGTTTATATATTTTGTTGTTATTCCAATTGTTTGTTATAGTGTGCTCCGCGAGTGTAATTTTATTTTCAACGTCTTTTGTTATCGTTAAGATTTTATATGCTGTTGTCGTTTCAGTAGCGATAAAATTTTCTATTCTAAATTGCAAAATCTCGCAGGTCTCCAAAACGTTTTTCATAATTTCTGTACTTACATTATGTATGGGTAGGCCATCACTATTCAAGTATATTGTTGCATCGTCTTTATAAAAAAGCCTAAAAATATCTTTGACTTTCGCCGAATGCAATAATCCCAAAAATCTGTTTAAGAAATGTTTAGACATACGACTCAAAAATAAATTTATGTTGAACAAAACACTTGGATTTTTTTCTTTTTTGTTAAAATTATTAACATCTTAAATTGTGGTTATGGTAAAGAATTTCTGAAAATACTAGCACTAAGACCTGTATTTTTCTTAAAAAATCTCGAAAAATAAGCTGGGTCATTAAAACCTAACTCGTAACAAATGGCACATATGGGCATATCTGTAACAGTAAGCAATCTTTTTGCTTCGGTTAAAATTCTTTCTTTGATAAACTGGTGTGGTGATGCCAACCCTAAGTCATAAAAAATCTCTGATAATTTTTTATCTGTTTGGTCAAGATTCTTGGCGTAAAACTTCATTCTATGTTGTCTCTTATAAAATTCGTGCACCAGTATAATAAACTTCTGAGAAATTGAAGCTTCTTGGTTAGGTATTGAGTTGGTCATCACTAAAGAAAATAAAATATCAATCTGCTGTTGAAAATTGGCTTTGCTCTTTCTAATAAGATTTTCTAAAGTATGTGTCTCCTCAACTATTTTTTTTGATTCATTAAGGTTTAAGTCAAATACCTTGTTAGGGTTTCCGAAAATATTTTGAAACCTTGGGTTGTCAATAAGTTTATCGGTAGCCTTAAATGAATAGCCTTGGTATGAAGTATTGGTGTTTAACTGCAATACTTCTCCAGGGCATAATGCTATGGTGCTTTTTCCAAATAGATGAACCGTGTTAAAATTGATTTTAACTCCTCCTTCAAAGTCCAACAAGAAAATAGTAAACCTGTCTGAGTCAGAATATAGAGAGTCTATTTGGGTCGTAGTTATGGAACGTAAGTTCTGTAATTGGTCTGTGTTATTTGATAATGGTTTGTCCATAATTCTGAGTGTTTTAAATATATAGGACAAATGTATGTTGGTAACATTACTCTTAAAATATGCGTTTTTCCTCTCTTATTATAGATTCTTCCCATAGCGGAAAAACAAGCCATTTTTTCAACAAATAAAATATGATTGCTTTGTGCTTTTTTCAACATTATAAAAAAATATCTTCACACATTACTCCTCATTATATAGGTGTGAACTACTCTTTTTTATTGAAAAGGAAAAAAGTATAAGTAGTAGGGAATTTAGTGTATTTCAGAATGCTACAAACACTCGCATCTTTGTACCAACAAAAACAAATAAATATTTAATAACAATTAATAATCTTTAAAAATTAGAAATTATGAACACATTTAATGTACCAACGAAAGAAGAAGTAAGCACGTCAAATCAAGCAATTTTTGACCACCTTGAAAAAGCAGTAGGTTTTGTACCGAACCTTTTTGCAACGTATGCCTACTCAGAAAATGCATTGAAAAACTATCTTGATTTTTCAAATGCAAAAACTTCGCTTAAGGCGAAAGAAAAAGAAGCCGTAAACCTTGCGGTGAGCCAAGTAAACAATTGTGAGTATTGCCTATCTGCACATACGGCAATTGGTAAAATGAACGGTTTTTCTGAAGACCAGATTTTAGAACTTCGCGCAGGTAAATCTTCTTTTGACAACAAGCTGGATGCTCTTGCAAGACTTTCTAAAAACATTACCGAAAACCGTGGTACTACGGATGCCGATGTTCTGGAAAATTTCTTTAACGCAGGTTGGACCAAAGAAAACCTGATTGATACTATCTCATTGGTTGGCGACAAAACAATTTCAAATTACATTAACAATACAACGAGAGTTCCAGTTGACTTTCCAGTAGCGCAGCCTCTGGATCCGCAATTGGCTTAATAATAGTAGTTTTCCATAGTTAGAGTTTGGTTAAGAAGGCCTGTTCAAAATTACAAACAGGCCTTTTTATTTACAACAACTTAAAATTAAACGACAACCATTTTCATATTTACGCTTTCGCGAAAGCGATTACCTAAACACAACTTAACAATGAAACCAATCAACACACTCTTCATCTTCTTAACCGCATTCTCGTTATATGCACAAGATGACACTAAGGATTATTACCAATATGAAGTAGAATTAGGCACAGATAATGACTTTTTAGTGTTTCTAACAGAATCAGACCGCTACTATACCTATGGTATCAATGCTTCATTTAGATGGCGTAACGAAAAACCAATATTTCTTGACAAATGGTTCTCAAAAAAGATAGGGTATTTTCAAAGTGTTGGACTCAATATTGAAGCCTACACACCAGACTATGAAAGAGAAGGCACAGAAACAGATAGACCATATGCTGGATGGTCTTACGCAGAATTTGATATAACCTACGGTTTCAAAAAATCCTTTCTATCCTTTGGGTTAGACCTTGGTATTCTTGGGCCAGATTCACAAGCAGGTGCGTTACAAAATTGGTTTCACGGTCACATTACTGGCGACCCAGTTTTGCCTGGATGGCGCAACCAGATAGAAAATCAATTTGGATTTAACGTACGTGCCACTTATGCACAAACACTATTTGAAAGAAAAAAATTTGATGTCTATGGCGTTGCAGATGTATCGCTAGGAAACATTTTTGCCTACGTAAATCCCGGAATAAATTTTCGCTTCGGAAAGTTTAATTCTCTTGCGACAACAGCTGCTTTTCAGAATTCACTACTAGCCAATAAAACGAATAAAGAATTTTATATGGATGTGGGCATTGCGCTAAAATTTTCAGGATTTAATGCAACCATACAAGGTGACAAAATAGAAGACTTCAATTTTCTAGATAGCGAGTTTATCAATAATCTGTTTTTAAACGGACATCTAGGTGGCTATTATGCTTCAAATCGATGGACAGTTGGTGTGCGGTATATGTATTCCAGCGGTGAACTGAGTGATAACGATAGCCAACAATATACGATGCTTACTGGGTCGTATAGGTTTAATTAAAAATTAAATATTGGTAAGAGAGATTATCATAGGGTTATTTTGCAAGGGACTATTTCTTGTTGGCGTAATATGTCAAGCACAGTTGGCGGATTTGGCTCGAATAGAATACACCATCATTCCTGCAACTTCTTCTGATTTTGAATTCAATAGAACACGATTTGCCTTTAACTATCCCATAAAACTAAAGGAAAAGAATCAATCGTACCTTTTTTTAGGATTGGATTATAGTAACATCAATATCACCTTTGGCGATGAAGACCGACCGTTTGAAAAAGATAACCTGGATGGGTTTCAATTGCTGGACTTAAACATAGGCTACACCTTCAAGATTAATGAAAAATGGCGTTTTGGCGCACGGTTTACGCCAGGTATTAGTTCCAATATTAAGGCGAATGACCTTATGGCAAGAGATGTAGTGTTTTCTAGCGATATCGTTTTTATAAGAGACCGCAAAGATGATGCTACGGCTAAAAAGCCCAATCGTTTAATTTTAGGCGTGTCCTATTCACAAAATAGAGGGTTTCCGTTTCCACTTCCGTTCATTAGTTATTACAGAAAATTTGCTGCCAAGTTTTCTTACAATATAGGTATCCCTAAAACGAATTTGCAATATCACATTTCTGAGGCCCATCGTTTAAAACTTTATGCACAGCTGGATGGTTTTACATCCAATATCCAAAATGGTGATATCGTTAACGGACAGCAAGCAAGTAGGTTTAATATGTCGCTCATAGTCTCAGGACTTCAATACGAATTTCATATCAAAGACCACATCGAGCTCTATACGAAGGCAGCTTATATTTTAGACAGAAATGTGGCATTGCGAGACCGAGGGAATAATGACATTTTTATCGTTGATAATAGCAATGGTTTTGATTTGCAGGTGGGTATTAGATTAAAAATTTGAAGTACTATGGATATCTTTTTTATTACATTGACAGCTCATAAACTTAATAAAAGATGGATATACATATTTTAACTACGGGTGGCACAATAGAAGGTATTGATTACGAAAGTGAAGTCAATAAAACCAAATCGAATACTTTGATAAAACACTTTCTAGAATTGGCAAATGTCAATTTTAAATATACCATTGAAAGTGTTTTTCAAAAAGATAGTAGAGCAATAACTGATGAAGACAGAAGGCTATTGGCAGATACATTAAAATCGTCAAAGGCATCTAAAATATTAATAACACACGGTACCTATACAATGGAAGATACTGCAAAATACATAGGGAAACTCAACCTAAATAAAACAATCGTTCTCGTTGGGTCTTTCCTATTAGGTTCCTCTAAAAATACGGATGCACCTTTTAATCTAGGTTTTGCGATAAGCACCCTAGGGTTTTTAAAATCTGGTGTTTATATCGCTATGAACGGTCAAATGTTTGACTGGTATAATGTGACTAAAAACCTAGAAACCAACAAATTTGAGCAGAGCGATGACTAAAATAAATGTTTGGAACATCAATACATTGGACAACTTTCTTCTATCTTTTATTAGATACGGTCATTGTATTGTTTACCCTTTACTATTCCGCTAGAAAATATTCAAGTGGCTATAAAAGATTTCTTTATTTGGGCATACTATTTATAACATACAATCTAACGGGAGGATTCTTACCTATTGAAAATTTTCCAGGACCTTTTATTCTTCAGTATATCATAACCTATGGAGTTGCAATTGCACTTTGCGTTTATATCGTTTACTACCTTTACAAAGAATATGATATTGTTGTTTTAAAATATAATTCCTCTATCAGGAATTTAGCAATTTTAGTCTCTGGGAGTTTTATCATCCTCTTTTTAGTCCCATACCTGTATACAAATTCCCTGAACTCTTCAAGATTGCTTTTTACCTTACCTGTTTCTATCATAGCTTTTTTATTCCTTGGTATGTTTTACGAAAGGATTTCCAATCCAAGTAATCCAAATGAATACATCTTGCGTCGAAACAAATTATCGATGATTAGTGTTGCAAGTATAGCTCTATTGCCAGTTTTGACATTTATTGGAGATTATCAATGGTTGACCTTTACGGTTATGAATGTAGCTTTCTACGCCATATCCATTATTGAAATAGATAGACATTTATATTTTATAGAAAACATGACCAAAATCTACGAAGTATTTGCTATGAGCAAGGAAAAGGCAATTCACTTAGCAGACGCGAAAATTATTTACGAAAACTTGACAAGAAGGGAAATAGAAATTACCTTGTCCATTCTGAGCAATCATAGTTATAAGCAAATAGCCAAGGATTTATTCATTGCTGAAAGCACCGTCTCCAAACACGCTTCAAACATTTATAAAAAAACGGGTGTTAAAAATAGAAGACAATTCATTAATCGATACCGAAAAAAGTCTAAGTAGTGTTGTTCCTAATACCAGAGAGATTACCGTAGGAAAATACGGCTCATTCCGTAGATATCTACGGTATAAAATACCCCTCTTTCAAAATTATGTTATTACATTTCATAAGCTCTTTAGATGTCCCATGTCGTAAAAAGTTCTGCCAATAAAGTACCTGTCCTACGCATTCGCTAACTAAAGAACTCTAACAACGACTAATCCACCCAAACTAAGACTGCCCGCAATATTGTTGGGCTTAACTGTATTTATGGCTGTAAATGGATTTAGAAACATTAGGCGAAAACCTTCTCGTAGAACTAGACGGGATAAGGCTCGAAAATCTACCGATTTTGGAACAGTCTTATCGTTCTATAGAGTTAAGTAGAAATTTGCTTACTGTTTTTAGAAGAAACATATTGAACAATGATTTTGAAAGTGTTGATGATGAAATAGATTTCTTCAAGAAGATAAAACAAGTACCGTTAGTTAAACTGATATACTTCTCTGAGATTCATTCTTTTGAAATTCAATTTCCTAAAGCAGATAAAAATGCTCAATTAAAGTTTGTAAAAAGGAAAATTAATAAACTAAATCGCTTTTTCCTTTACAATCTTGATTTTGGCCAATATGTAAAGTCCGGTGCAACACATTTCGATAGAGCCTACTATACGAGAGACCATCTTGACACCTATCATATTACTACTTCCAAATTCTATTTTCAAGACCCAGATTTTTGTACACCAAGAGATATGCTTTTAGGAAAGTTCAAAGCCTATATTTCACTTATCAATTATATGGACCAAAAGAAACATTCCATTAAAAACAGATTGAATGGTAAAAGTGTGAATATAAAACCAATAGAAAAAATTCCTTGGCCTTTCAAAAATACAGATTGGGTTGAAATGCTATATTCATTATACGCTGCTGGAATGGCGAAACAAAATAATTTAAGCATTATAAAAATCTCCAAAATTTTACAAGAGGTTTTCGACTTTACTCCAAAGGACATCTATAAAACCTATCAAGACATCAAAAACCGTAAAAATAGCAGGACACTATTTCTTGACCAGCTGGCTACTTCTCTTCTTTCGGAAATGGATAAAAGCGAGGAATAACAATTGTTTCGCAACATTCATACATATTTTTTCATCATCAAGAAATGACCGTAATACTGTTGACCTACGGTAATTACCATCTACATGCATTTTTCATAAAATTTAGTATAGTTTGAAGATGAAATAATATAAAACAAGCATCTAAATAGTGTTAAAATATATCAAATTTCAAAATGTTAAATTTTGACCGTAGTATGGTTGTACTGGGGAATAAAATCCATTAAAGCTATTCAAATTTGTAGAACGAAAGTCAAATCAGGTTAAGGGCTATCAAATTAAAAAATAAAACTCTGATAGCTCTTTTCTTTTAAACTCATTTAATTATGCCGACAAGTATTATTACAACAGACGACCTTCGAGATTTCAAACTAGAATTGCTCGATGACATAAAAAAATTATTATCCAAACAAGCTACAGGAAAACTCAAGAAGTACCTCAAATCTTCTGAGGTTATGGATTTGCTTCAGGTAAGCCCAGGCACATTGCAAAACCTCCGTATCAATGGCACATTACCCTACACTAAAGTTGGTGGTATTATCTACTATGATGCCGAGGAAATACAGAGTATAATGACTGCCAATCGTGTACAGCACGGTTCAAATTCTTAAATGATGAACTATATAAAGCTACTTAATGCGGCTTTTGAAAAGTTCTATTTTGACGACCGTCTGAATCCTACCCATATCAGTTTGTATATGGCCTTGTTCCAAGAATGGAACAGCAGTCGCTTTGCAGATGAATTTTACGTTAACCGCAGAGATTTAATGCGTTGTGCCAAAATAGGTTCAAAATCCACATATCATAGATGCATTACGGACTTAGACTCGTGGCTTTACCTTTCCTATTTCCCATCTAACAATCCATATAAAGGCAGTAAGATAAAGATGTCCATTATTGAGACAGGTGATGAACCTGTTACGGAACAGTACAATCCCGTATTAGAACAACTTGCGGAACACTACTGTCCACAAATAGACAAGTAGTGGACTCGAACCGTCCCGTGAGTGGACAAGCATTGGTATCTAATACAAACAATATCAAACAAGAAAACGATATAAAACAGCCAAAGGGCAGGCAGACCGTTATTGTTTTTTTTGAAGAAAATGGTTTTGATGCTGATGAAGGAAAAAAATTCTTTGAGCATTATGAAACTCGAAACTGGCAAACCAGCGATGGAAAGCAAATTCGAGATTGGCGAGCTCTAGCCACAAATTGGATGGACAGAACAGAATTATTCGACGAGCAAAACGAAACAAACAAAAAACAAGCATCCCAAATCAAGGACAACTTGCGAACCACTAAAAACAAAGATTATGGACAACCCCTCTAAAATTACCGAAGGTGGTGTGGAATATTCACTAGGAAAATTTGACGGCAAAAGCATACTGTACGATTTTCCAAAAATCTTGATTTATTTGAATGCAAAAGGGAAACTACTTTTTGGCGAAAAGTTCAAGATTTACGATGAAGATAGAGATATATTGTTGAAGCTCTGTTCTTACTTTATAAAGGATAAGGAAAATTGTAAAACCTATGATATAGATATGGATAAGGGCATCCTACTTTCTGGACCAGTTGGTTGCGGAAAGACGAGTTTAATGAGGCTCTTGCGACACATTGTGCCATTGCAACGCCCTTATGAAATGATTCCGTGTAGGAATGTGGCATTTAGTTTCAACCATCTTGGTTTTAAAACCATAGAGGAATATGGCAACACCAAATTTTTCTGTTTTGATGATTTAGGGGTTGAACCTGCTGGACGATTTTATGGTAAAGACTTGAATGTTATGGGCGAAGTATTGCTTTCTCGATATGAACTATACCTTGATACTAAACACAAAATCAAAACCCACGCTACTACAAATCTGAATGCTGAAGAATTAGAAGAACACTACGGCAACCGTGTTCGTAGCAGAATGCGCGAACTGTTTAACTTGATTGCTTTTGATAAAGCTGCTGGCGATAAGCGGAAATAATCTAATTCTTGAAGGATTTGTATAACAAAATCACTTCTGAAATAAATTGTACCATAATCGCTTTTAAACTCTTTGTTAGCTCTAAAAATATGTCTTTCATAATAGTTTTAGTTTTTTATAGATAGTAAAATGGCGGTGGCAATGCGTTGGATATTGGTAGCATTTGAAATATAACTGCCTTCATCTTTATTAGATAAGAAACCCAGTTCCAAGAGAATAGAAGTACAATGACTTGCTGTTTCTCGTAGCACTTGAAAACTTGCAAACTTTATACCTCTACTCTCATATCCTAATTCTTTGCAGAGTGTTCTTTCAATTTGATAACCAATAAAAACAGATTCTTTTGAATATTTCCCCAGCCTTTCTGATGCATAAACTTCAATCCCTCTTGCATTTGGATTATCCGAATGATTGCAATGCAACGACACAAACAAATCGGCTTTAAGGGCTTTAGTCAACCTCGTTCTATCGGATAACGAGATAAGCGTATCACTATATCTGGTCAAATAAATATCTAGAGGCTTATCCAATTGGTTATTTAGTTTCAAAATGGCATTTACAATATTGAACACAATATCCTTTTCTTGGACTTTATTTACACCTATCGCACCAGCATCTTTTCCACCGTGTCCAACATCAATTACAATTCTTTTTTGAGCACTCATTTCTTGTCCAAAAACGATGCACATTTTTAGAAGTAAAAAGACAAAACTGACGTTTTTGAGCACTTTTTTCATTTTCAATTTTCGGGTTATCAACAACTTCCTTTCAAAAAATCATAGAATTTGATGCCAAATAATAGCAATTAAATTCAATTGATTTCAAATAATATTTTT
>TARA_R110002074_G_scaffold386474_1_pt1 | contig 31925 bp, 37 predicted proteins | sample TARA_R110002074 | Tara Oceans TARA_R110002074 (sample SAMEA4397215) | marine metagenome | biome: Polar Biome; feature: [MIX] marine epipelagic wind mixed layer (ENVO:01000061); material: water (ENVO:00002006), including particulate matter (ENVO:01000060) such as... | depth 10-100 m | reverse complement strand
GCAAGTACCTGTACTTGCGCGGCTGCGCTCAAGCTAAATGACTCAATTTACAAGAACCCCTAAGCAAATTGAAGCTACCAAAGTTTTCACAGGGCATTTCTATACAATGTTCTTTGGCGGCTCGCGGTCTGGAAAGACATTCCTTGCAATGCGTTTGCTGGTCATGCGAGCTATAAAACTCAAGTCAAGGCACCTTGCGGTTCGTCTACGATTTAACCACATCAAGCAGTCTGTTATTTTAGATACGTTTCCAAAAATGATGGAGATATGCTTTCCAGACTTGCCTTACACCCTAAACAAATCAGACTGGTATGTTAAGTTCGCCAATGGCAGTGAGATATGGTTCGGCGGCTTGGATGACAAGGAGCGTGTCGAGAAGATTCTAGGTAACGAGTATTCGACCATATTCTTGAACGAGTCATCTCAGATGGATTATGACGCTGTAACAACTGTAGTTACTCGTCTAGCTGAGAACTCAGGGCTGAAGCCTCGTATGCTATTTGACTGTAATCCAGCGGGCAAAAAGCACTGGACTTACCAGCAGTTTATCTTAGGCATTAGTCCTGAGACTAAAGAGCCTCTACACGACTTTGATAATATGTACGGCTCAATAATGATGAACCCTACAGACAATCTCGACAACCTGCCTCCGCACTATGTCGAGACACTGAAGGGGTTGCCTCTGAGGAAGCGTCAGAGGTTCCTAGACGGTCAATTCCTAAACGATGTTGCAGGGGCTTTGTGGACTGATGATATGTGCGAGAGGGCAAAGCTACGCAAGCGTGGCGACATCGTTAAAACTATTGTAAGTGTTGACCCCTCCGTATCAAGCAATGCTAACAGCGATGAATGCGGTGTCGGTGTCTGTGGACTTGACCATCGTAAGAATGGATGGGTCATGGAGGACAAGACTGCCGTTATGTCTCCTGAGAGGTGGGCGCAAACCGCTGTCAACCTGTATCACAAGCATGACTGCGATTATATTGTTGCGGAAAAGAATCAGGGTGGAGACCTTGTACGCCTTGCGATACATACTGTTGACCCTACTATTAAGGTCAAATTGGTTCACGCATCTAAATCAAAGTTTGCAAGGGCAGAGCCTGTCACTGTATTCTATGAGGAGCGTGAGGAATCAAAAGACAAGCGTTACATCGGTCATTATGATAATCTTGATGAGCTTGAGGAAGAAATGTGCAGTTGGATTCCTGACAAGTCAAAGGAATCTCCTAACCGAATCGACTGGCTTACTTGGGGCATGACAGACTTAATGCTCCAGCAGACCCAAGAAATACGAATTTATATACCGGACTAAATGATATGGCATGGTACTCGCTGCCTTTTAAAAAGGCTGATAAGCAGAATCTTGAAGTAAAGAACTCAATAACTCCACCAGTAGAACTTTCTTTTGCGGAGTTTTTGTTCAGAAACGGAGACACTGACCTTTCGTTTGCCAGAATGAACGAGTTGTACAGGGATGTTTTGCCATTCAGCAATGCCATTGACATTCGCGCTCGTAGCTTTTCCGATACACCCACCAGACTCGTTGACGAGGATGGCAAGTACATTCGCAAGCATCCAATGCTTGACATAATCAACAAGCCTAATGACATAGAGACTCGTGGCAAGTTTCTTTATTCTTTAGCCAGTAACTACGACATCACAGGTAATGTGTTTGTTATAGCTACCGGAAATCCTGATAACGCTCCTTTTGAGCTTCTAGTCATTCCGTCTTACAGAATTTCGCCCATAGGAACCTCAAAGCGGTTCGGATGGCTTAACATTCCTGCTTGCTTCTATGTTAGCAATGACGGATTTGAGGGTGATAAGTTTATTGCTGAAAGTAACGGAGATGGTGTTAGGTATGTCAACGAGTACCGTAACAAAGAGCTTATCCCTATAACTTCATTTAACCCCACAGCAAGCAGCATCAACTTCTTTGGTCTGAGTAAGGCGCAACCAGCCCTGTCCGAGATGGAGCAGTACCTAGAAGGCAACATGAACAACCTTAGCAATCTCAAGCGTGGCGCAAGACCTAGCATGGTTTGGCAGAACACGAAGCCTGAGATGCTGACAGACGAGCAGTGGACTCGAGCACAGCAGATGTCACAGAAATACGCTGGCTCGCAGAACGCTGGTGGCATCCCTATTCTTGATGGTCTGGATGCGAAACCTGTGTCCAGCAGCAATAACGAGATGCAATTCCGTGACTTGCAGAAAGATATGTTTGAGCGCATCAACGTGATATACGACATACCTTTGCCTATGGTCACAAGCACAGCTAACACATTCAACAACTACGAGACTGCACAAGTATCATTGTGGGATAACGCAGTGATGCCATTGGCTAATGTGCTTTATGCGGCTCTCACCAAAGCTCTGTTACCAAGATACGATGCAGCAGGGCTTTCATACTCATTAGACCCTATTGATGTTATCCCTTTGCGTAGAAGGGCTATTGAGACAGCTAAATTACAGCACGAAACAAATATCAACACGGTCAACGAGATTCGTAACCTTATTGGCTATGATGACGGTGATAAGGCTTGGGATGAGATATATGCTCCTCTTAACCAGATGCCTCTTGGCTATGGCTCACAGGTAATGGGCGACCCCGATGCAAACAATCCCTCTAACCAAATGAACGACCAGAGTAGGAATGACGAGGAAAGCTCGAAAAAGTTTAGGATGATTCTCTCAGAAATGAAAACTGAGGGCGGCAAGGCTAAATATACAGCCGAAGAAATTGACGTTATGGCTGCTGACTCAGGGTATGCGTGATGATTGAACATTGGGGATGCTACAACACATTAAGCAAAAGATGGATGATTAACAAGAAGGGCGAGGTCTCTTACTTTCCTACACGGGAAATAGCTGAAGCAAACATCAAATCTATGACCTTCAAGAGTCACTATGTCGCAATGCTTTTCTCTGGAAATGAGAAAAAGATAGACTTGTAATGGCTAACAACAGTACAGATGCAGAGCGTCAGGCACAGGCAGACAGAGAGCTTGCGCTGAAGGTTAAACTAGAAAAGCCTATGGAGAGAGAGCTTAACGTCCTGTTCTCTCAGATAGCTGAAGATTTAAGAATACAGTATGCAGCGACAGGCGCAGCCATTAGTGCCTATAGCTATGAGTCACAGCTTGACGCTATCATTCTGACGAACAATATAAACACAAGCAGACAATTCTCTGACACAATATCCGGTGTAGCGGTTTCAGATAAGACCACAGATGTTGCGATAGCAATAGCAGCTATAGCAGCGTTCAGAGGCATCAGCACTGAAGAACATTTGCTTAATATACAGAACGAAGTTAACAGTCAATCTCGCGTTATTTTGCGCAACGAGGCTATTTATTCTGGTCGAGAAATCACAGGAACAATTCAAAAACACATTGATTCGTCTATTGCAAAGTCTCAGATTGATGAAGATTTAGACAGAGGTGAGCGAGCAAAAAAATCTTCTGAAGATTTTAAGGAGCGAAGTATCTCTCATGCTGCAACCATATCGGCAACTGAAACGCAGGGTGCGGCAGAAGGAACCAAAGACCTTGAAAGGCAAGTGTTCATGCGAGAAAACAGCGCGCTTGCTTCAACTCTCGCTGGAGTTGAGGTAATCAAGATGAGAAAATGGTGGATTACAAGAGGTGACAGCAAGGTAAGACCAGCGCACGTTGCGGCAGATGGTCAAGAAGCAGTTGACGGTTACTTCTCTGTTGGTGGTGAACTTTTAAGGTATCCGAAAGACCCTAATGGCTCCGCAGCCAATGTAATAAACTGCCGATGTTCAGAAATAGATGAACTGTTTTAACTGTGACAGTTGCGAATGTCGCACAATAAAGGAATAATCAGTAGAGTTATGAACGCTCATAGCCGCTAACGGAATTTAATATGGAACTTGAATATCAGTCTTACGACCTAGAGCTAAAAGATATTTCTCAGGTTGATAGAGCTAACTATTCGTTTGAAGGATTTGCCAGTACATTCGGCAACACGGATAAAGTGCAGGATATTGTTGAAAAAGGCGCGTTCTTAGAGTCTATTGAGTCATTGACTCCGACCATATTGTTCATGCACGACCCAGAGCAGCCAGTGGGAATGCCTACTGAGCTTAGAGAGACAGATGAAGGTCTGTATATCAAGGCTAAGATGCCTCGTGATGACGCTCTGGTAAGAGACAGAATTGTGCCGCAGATGAAAATCGGCAGTATTGCAAAAATGAGCATAGGATTCCGTATTGCGGAAGAAGGCTCTTACATAGATGAATTAGGAATACGTCATATAACGAAAGCTGACTTGCGTGAAATATCGCTTGTTACAACAAATTTTGAAGCTAATGGACTGGCTGATATTATGTCCATTAAGTCAAAGGTCGGAGAAATAAGCTCCGACAAACTGAAAGCAATGACTGCTCGTGAGTTAGAAAAATGTCTGAGGGATTCAGGCTTATTCTCAAAGAGCGCAGCGGTTACTGTAGCAAGCTATCATCAGAGGGATTCTGAAGATGTTACTAAGAATGATGATACCGATGAATTCGGTTATCTTATCGACATGGTTCGCACGTTGAATCTAAACACAAAACTATCTGACGCTAAAAAAGGAAATTAACAATGTCTGAAGAAATGAAAACATTAGCAACAGCAGTCGAAGAAATGACTGGCAATGTTGTTAAAGCACAGGAACGCCAAGACGTTCTTGAAGCAAAGGGTGACGCACGAAGTGCAGCACTTGACACGGAGCTTAAATCACTTAAAGAAGCTGCTCTTGCATCTGCTGATGCCGCTGAAGAAGTAAAAGCTAAGTTAGCTGCTAGTGAAAAAACTGTAGCTGAAGTTGAAAAGCAACTTGCTCGTTTCTCTGAGAAATCAGACGGTGCGCAGTTTGACGAAGCTAAACAGGCTGCTAGTGAAGCTATTATCGGCTACATCAAGAACCCATCACAGGGCTTCTCTGAAGAAGCTAAATCTATGATGGCTGACCTTGCTGTTAAATCTGAGTTCGCTCATCTTAGCGATGCGGGCAAAGAGGAAGTTCGCAAGACCTTGATTGCTGGTTCTAACGCTGACGGTGGATTCTTTATCTCTCCTGAGAAATCAACAACACGCATCCAGCGTATCTTTGAAAGCTCACCAATGCGTCAGATTGCTAGTCAAACTACTATTGCTAGTGACCAGCTTGACTTCATCATTGATGACAACGAAAGCAGCACTGGTGGATGGGTTGGTGAACTAGAAGCCCGTGATGATACTGCAACTCCTAAAGTTGGTGAGTTGTCTATCGTTACTCACGAGCAGTATGCAATGCCTGTAGCAACTCAAAAAATGCTTAACACTGCTGGTTTTGACATCGAAGGATGGGTTAACGGCAAGACACAAGCTAAAATGATTCGCACAGAAAACACTGCATTTGTCTCTGGTGATGGCAGCAAGAAGCCTATGGGTATCTTGAGCTATCCTGCTTGGGCTGTTGAAGGTGCTTATGAGCGCGGTAAAGTTGAGCAGTTTAACTCTGGTGAGAACGGACTGCCTACTGCCGATGCTCTGAAGAAGTTTCAAAATCTTCTTGTTGAGGATTATCAGTCTAACGCAACATGGTTGATGAATCGGTCTACTTGGAGTGACATTATCACTCTGAAAGACTCAGACAACCGTTACTTGCTGAATGTTCTTGAGCTTTCTGGTCTGTCTAATCGTGATGGTCTGATGCTGCTTGGTCGTCCTGTTCGATTTGCTAGTGATATGCCTGTTGGTGCAACTGGCTCTTTGTCTATCGCTTATGGTGACTTCGCTGAAGGCTACAACATTGTAGACCAAGCTGGTTTCCGCTTGATTCGTGATAATGTTACTACTAAGGGCAAGGTCAAGTATTATGTGACTAAGTACACTGGTGGTGATGTGACTTCTTACCAGTCATTCAAGCTGATGAAGTTCTCTGCCTAAGTGGTAAAAAACGAGAGCGTCAGGGGCAACTCTGGCGCTCTCACATTAAAATTAAAGGAAAAAGAAAATGGCTGTTAAAGAAATTCAAAGTACAGTTAAGCTGGTAAATGCTGGTTATTTAGCTATTACCACTGACACTACTACAACTACAACGGGAATCGACACTGCTAGTTATGACTTAGGTGTTTCATTTGCTTTTCGTGCTGTAACATACACAGACGGAACTTATGTTATCTCTTTTGAAGAATCTTATGATAATTCTACTTGGACTGCTGTTCCAAGTGCGTATATTATTGGTGATGCTTCAAGCTCTATCTCTGCGGTATCTGTAGCGACTGACGAAGATGCAACTTTCGGAATCATCTCTGCAAAGCGTTACCTGCGAGCTAGTATTGCATCTACTGCAACAACAACTGGCGCTGCAATCAGCGGCACTGTTGCTTTAGCAGGTGAGTTAAAGCCTGTTTAATCAGGTTATAGGTTGGGGTAGGTGGCATCTGCTTAGGCGGGTGTCATCTACAACATCTTTTGTAAAGGAACTGCGATGAAATCATTTAAAGTTGATGTAAAAGAAGCTGGCACATTTGCCTCTTTGGTACCAAGCAGAAGTCACATTCATGTAGTAGAGGGTGTTCAAGACGTTCCAGAAGATTATGTTGATAGCATAGTTGCTTCTGGTTGCGGCTCATTAGTCGTTGAAAAAGAATCTGTAGAAGATAAGACTCCTGCTCCAAAGAAAAAGAAATCTAACAAGAAGGCTAAGAAGTCATACGATTTAGGCGAAATTTAAAATGCCTATTGCCCCGACAAACACAAGAAGCTACACCTACAAGGTGACTGCTCCTCCAGCGGTTCTGGCTGTATCTCTTGCTGATGTCAAGCTATGGCTAAATATTACTGGAACGGCAAGTGACTCTCTGCTAACATTGATGATAGAATCTGCTACTGAGTACGCTGAAGAAGCTACTGGTCGCTGGTTCATTAAAAGAACTGCTGAAACATATCGTGAGTTGTTTCCATCTTACTTTAACCACGAGGGTTACTATCGTGACCTTCCGGCAATAGAGATAAGACGCTCTCCTTTGCAGACCGTAGATTCAATTACATATCTTGATGATAGTGTTGAGACAACGGTAACATCGGCAGACTACTACAATACATTGGAGTCTGACTTTAGCCATATTGTAGCGACAGAAAGAGGAAGTGGATTCCCTAGCTTAGATGAAGCTAGAATGCAGAACATCACAGTAACATTTAAAGCTGGTTATGGTGATGCTAGTTCTGATGTTCCAGCTTGGGCAAGAACTGCTATAGCAAGTCATGTAATGGCTATGTGGGCAAATCGTGGTGACTGTGTTTGTGGTGACGGTGGTGGCGAGTTCCTTCCGGCGCAGGCAAGGTCAACATATAGACAACATAAGATAATCAATTTTTAAGGAACAGGCATGGCTATTAAATTCTTTGCGGCAGACCAAACTGGCAATGCTTCGGCATCACTCACAATGAGTGCTGGAGGGAACATCTCCAGCAGGGTTATTCGACTTGTTGGAACTGCACTTGACGGAGCCACAGTTAGCATCTCCGTATCTGAGACAGGTATGTCTTACGCTGCTATTGTGGTTCATACCTTCACATCTCTTAGCAATGAGCCAAAAATAATCACCCTGTCAAGTGACTACGAAGTTACAGCAACCATAGCTGGCTCTAGCGGCTCTGGAGACATAAACGTAACTCTGAGTACATAACGATGCTTCTCCTCCGTGACGTTATCAGTGACACTATATCGGGTGTTATCAATGCAGTTGTAGGCGGCGAAGAATTGGACTTGGGGCAGCAGTCAGGCACAGTGCTTGATTACGCTGACCTTGCCGCTTCACAAGTTCAGCAGATAGGAACTCCATTTGTTAAGCAACTTTCCCATCCGTCACTGTATGGGAAAAGCATTGCCATGTCAGCAAAAGCAAGCAATAACGCTGATGCTGGTATAAGAATAAACTTTGCCACACCCCTATCTGTCACATCAAACGATGTGATTACTCTATGGTTTTGGCAGGAGTGGAGCAGCGGTTCAGCAAGTAATGATGATGACTACCCTACCTTTGTAGGTGAAACGCAGGTCTATGTTGTTCTTAAATCCCCAAACAGCGATGTTGCCAATTATATTTGTCCTATGCCGTGGGGCAGAATGCGCGGCTGGACTCCTGTGCAGATAGATTTATCTGCTGCAAGCTCGCCCACTGCAAGAGGAATAATGAACACTCCTGTAGCGGGTGGCGCTAATGATGACTTTCTTGCTTCCGGTATCGAAAGCATATACCTGCAATGCCGAAACTTCTCTGACACCTACCACAATCTTACAACACCAATGGTCTATGGCGGCATGGTTCTTAATCAGAAGCATAACACATTCTTTATGCCTTACTTTGACGATGGATACCGCTATATTATTGACGCTGAAGATGGTGAAACAATAACTGAAAATTCACTAGAGCTAATGAATAGGCTTGGTCAGCGAGGAACCTGTGGGATAATAGCTGACAGGATACTTAGCTCAAGCTACCACTACATGACCCCTGCTAACATTCATCAGCTTTATGAGGCTGGATGGGATATTGGCGTACATAGTGGTTACTATTGGGGCTATAGAAGCGATGGTGTTAGGGATATAAAGCAAACCTATTATCGGTTAACATCATCAGGAACAACAGCTACGCTACAAACTTTAGGCACATGGAAGCGAAACCCTGTTGCTGACGGAGCGCAAATAGTTGTTAACTCTGCTGATGTAAGTCAGTATGTGGGAACATTTACAGCTACTTGGGTTGACTACAATACTGTTACATTTACAATTCCTGACGCTGGAGATGTTGCTGCAAGCACTTTTGATATAGACGCTTCTTGGGGCAAGGTCGCTTGGAGTACACAAGACGAGCGCGAAAGCGCAAAGGCTGCGGTCAAGGCTGATATTGAATACAACCTTGCCTTCCTGCAAAACCCTTACACGAAACTGACTGCGGCTGGCTTCACGGGCATTGATTACCTTATTGGTGTTGACTGGACTGACGGAAACCCATCTGCGGTTCTTCCCGCTAATGCTTGGAGAACTCCTAGTGATTGGGCTTATCAGCTACAAGCTGCGCTAGACGAGCTTGGTATAAATTCAGCTAGAAGTTCAAATCCAATAATGGAGAACGGCAAAACATATCCAGTTGGAGAAAGTTATGACCACTACCCAACAAACTTCTTTATTGCTGGGGCGGTTATTGAGAATGATTTTTGGTTGAGCGAAAGTGCCAGTAATTACAACATAGACCCTGCTACTGGACTTGGTGTGGCTTCAACCGTGGATATGGTGGTTGGTACAGTAATACCCGCTACGGCAAGGCAGGGTGGCGCTTTCTCTCCAATGATACATAGAATAACTGATGACCCAACATCCAGCACAGGGGATGACGCGAAAACCAAATATAATCGTAAAGATTGGACTGCGGTTTGTGAAACAGCATACTCAACGGGTCTTACCAGCATAACTGCTACAGAATACGCAGTTGCACAAAGAGAAGCTGGTGATGCGGGAGTAGCTTTTAAAGGCACAGAGCATCTGTCAGGTCTTACCAATGTCGAGCGAACAGCCATAGATAACTTCCGGCGAAGGCTTCAGAGCATGGGGTATTGGGGTTCACTCAAGGGCTTGTGGATTCCTGCGCTATCCGGCGACAACGCAAAGACCAACATGATAACAGGTGTTGCTGTTGTTGAGGGTGGTCAGGGTACACCACCAACAATCACATGGGGTTCTGGTGGGGTTTCTTTTGTCGAGGGCGACTACACAAACAGGTCTTGGCTTGTATCTGATATAAGCATGAGCGATGTTGACAACTACTCATTCGGTTGCTATGTAAAATCATACACGACTCAATCCGTTGCTGGTATTGCAGGAATCATGGGTGCGTTTGAGAGTTATCCCAATGACAGGTATTGCATCGAGATGTGGAATGCCGCTCCATATGGTATTGGCTATTACCACGGAGGAGGTAGTGAGTTCCCTGATGCCGCTTATGTTGATATTCCAGATGGCACTCTTGTTTCAGCAAGGCGAAGAAACGGCTCAAGTACCAATACGGATTCAAGCCGTGGCAACATAACAAACAGCGTTGATATAGCAACAGAAGCAAACACTGCTGCATTCTATTTCAATAATTGCGGAGCAGGTTTTGACTTTGGCACTAACTGGACTGGCTCTGTTTTCTATATCGGCGAAGGTGTTGCCCACAATCAAATCCTTATGGAGTCAGCTATCAAAAAACTGATGTCTGATTTGGGTTATTGATATGAAGTGTGAAACAGTAATTATCAAGAAGCGTAAAGTATGTGCTGGAGATATGAACCAGCTTATCACTCTCAAGACTCGCTCTATGACTGGCGACTTTGATGATGTTGACTTTCTTGAACTGTTTACAAACGATGGTAATGTTTGGGCTGCTATCCAGACAACATCCAGCGGTGAGGTCATTTTCGACTCAGTTGGCACCGAGACATTGGTTACTCATAAAATATACATAAACTATATTGAGGGCTTGACAAAAGAGGTCTGGATTGAGTTCGGCGGCAACAACTACGACATTCTTTCTGTTGAGAACCTAGACGAGCGCAACGAGTTTATGAAACTGAACTGCGTAATACGAGGCAACACAAGTTATCAAGCTACATTCGCATGAGCCTTGTAGCTATAAGGGCTGACCATAATGCAAAGAAAATGCAAATCAGGATTAGTCGTTTGGAGCAGCAGTCGAAACGCGCATTAAGGCATGGTTTCTTTGGTCTTGGTAAAGATTTGGTTAATACCAGCCGAGAGCTTATACTCAAGCCTCCTAAGACTGGCAGGTGGTACAGGGTAGCCGGAAGGAAGCGAAGGCACAGAGCTTCTGCTGCTGGTCAAGCTCCAGCTAACATGACAGGCAGACTGAGAAGCAGCATAGATTACAAGGTGCAAGGCTCTTACAAAATGGAGTTTGGCAGCAATCCCGCCAAGAATGGCAACACTGCTAAGACAAGTAAGTATGCTAAAGTGCTTGAGTATGGCAACGGAAGGATAGCTAGAAGACCTTATCTTGAGCCTTCAATCACAAAAAATGCGCGTAACGGCAGGAAGCACTTTGAGCGAGAACTAAGAAAGGCAATGAGCAAATGAGAATAGATGACATCGTAGAGCAGCTTAGGGCTGTGGTGCCTGCGAACACAGATTTGTTTAGCGCCACGACTGACTGCGCTCTTACTAACGTATCCGGTACGGTTACAGTCGATACATCTCCTGCTGCTCATGGCTTGCTTGTGGGTGACAAGTTTTCTATATCTGGTGCTTTGGCACCTTATGCGGTGCAGTCTCTAACCCTGACCGCTGGAACGGTTGTGGGTATCACAACTTCTGACCATGACCTTACTGAAGGTTGGCAGGAGACTATATCAATTCAAGGTGCTACTGAGAGCGAGTACAACGGAACATTTACTCTCAGCAGGGTTCCTAACCGAAGGACGTTTGAATACACAATAACAACGACTCCTTCAAGCCCTGCTACTGGCACAATAGAGATGATTGACCCATTCTCAAGCTCATACACAGGAGTACACACAGTAGCCGCTGTAGACTCCATTACGGCTTTTTCTTACACAATTAGTGCTGACCCACAGAGTCCAGCGGTAGGCTCTCCAAAGCTAAACACGGCTCCTAGAATCAGTGGTGCTGTTAACGAGGAGCGCATAAGAGCTTCATATACTCAGCAGTCTGACAATAACTACTGGCTTTTAGTGACTGCGGGTGAGACCACAACCAGCCGAAACAGGGCTATTGAATCTGATGCTGTTGACACCCTTACTGTCGCAGACCTAATGCGTGTGAGGCAGACCGAGACAATATCTATATTTTGTCTTGCGCCAGCGAGGTCTACTATTGCTGCACGACAGGTAATAGACAAAATAGACAGCGAAGTGAAGCCAGCCATAATTAAATCTCTGCTTGGATATAAGCCGAAAACGGTGTACTATGATAATTCGTGGTGTCTTTTAGTGCCTACGGGTGATGGATTCGCGGATTATGATACGGCTACTTACGTTCATCGTTTTGATTTTGAGCGAGTTATAGACTTAGTTTCTCAAGACGGGGTTAGCCCTTCACAGACGAAAGCGTGGCGAGACACACAGTTAAGCTGGCTAAACGATTACAAGGTCTCAGTAATGCAATCTGAGATAGATATGGATGACGAACCATTATGATTAAAATACAAGTCAACAAATATTTAGGCGTTTATAATGCTGGTGATATTGTTACTTTAGAAAAGATAACCCCATTTTGGCGCAGACGACTCAGCGATGCCGAGACAGATAATAACTGCGAAATTTTACGAATTAAATCTACAAAGAAAGCAAAGTCTGGAGATAGCAAATAATGTCTGGTTCAAGCATAGTAAGTCAACCTAGAGTCACGATTGGCATCGAAGGTGCGCAAGAGAATATTGGCAACTCACCGCAGCAAATTCTAATTGTTGGTGCATTCAATCCGGCTACCGCAACAGCTACGTCTGCTGTGTTAACAGAGAATGTGCCTAATAACAATGGCGCTATTAACACTCTTTTCGGGGCTAAGTCACACATTGCGTCTTTAGCTCGCAGCTTGCGGAAGATGAACTCTATCAGCAAGATTGACGCTATTGCCATTGACGCAACTAGCCTAACCACAGCAGCCACTGCGACCGTTACTGTAGCTGGTACAGCAACAGCAAGCGGCAGCTTTCAGTTGGTTGTAGGCTCATATAAAGACCACAAGCTGACGATTAACGTAGCATCTGGTGATACGGCTACTGTCATCGGAGATGCTATTGATACAGCCGTTGCTGCTGACACAAGCCTTCAAGTAGCTTCCGTTAACTCAAGCGGAACAGTAGTTCTTACCGCATCTGATAAAGGTCTTACTGGCAATGTTATTCCGCTTCAGATAGTTAGCGGCTCAAGCGTAGCTGGTGTTACTGCTGTTGTTACCGCTGGATTCGCTAGTGGTGCTGGCGACTTAGCTACTGCTGGGTTGTTTGACGTTATCGGTAACGAGCGTTATCAGACTGTAGTTTATCCTTCTACATCAGACGTAAGCATTCTTACTGACCTTCTTGATGCCCGATGGAATGCTGACAATATCGTTCTTGATGGTGTTGGTGTAGTTGGCTCAGTTGGTACTTACTCGCAGGTTCTAGCAGTAGGTGCTGCACAGAACTCTCAAAGTTTGATGGTTATTGGCTCTAAGTCTGTTGCTACAAATGATTTGCGCGGCTCAAGCATGGTCGAGTTCCTTGACAATGTATCTGCTCAGTTTGCAGGGGTAAGAGCAAGACGCTTGACTGACGGTGCGCTAATATCTGACTTGGTTGTGGGTTCTGCTGCTCTGGATGCCTTTGGTGGTTCAGCACTAGCCTCTCGACCACTATTTAACACTCCTTTTGCATACCTTCCTCTTATTGGAATTGGTTATGGTTGGAGCAATAGCGAAATAGAGCTACTGCTTGCCTCTGGCATAAGCATCGTAGGCTCTAACCGTACTCGTACCGGAGTCCTTGCGGGCGAGATTGTAACCACATATAAGACTGATGCTGCTAGTAACCCAGATGAGTCTTTCAACTTCTTAAATAAAGTTGACACTTCTAGCCAGTGCCGAGAATACTTCCACAACAACATCAAGAAAGCTTACGCTCAGACTCGTCTGACTACAGGCTCTTTGGTGTCTGGTCGTCCAATGGCTAACGAAGCAAGCATCAGAGGGTACTTGATGAGCCTTTATGCCGACCTTAGCGGTAGCGATTATGCGCTTACTGTTGCTGGTGAAGCTTCTCAAAAAGTGTTCGCAGAAAACATGACTGTTACAATAGATATGAGTCAAGGAAAGGTTACAGTAGTATTTGCGAAGGTGCCTTTGGTATCTCAATTCCGTGAGTTCTTAGGCTCATTCCGTGTAGCATTTGACGTATAGGATTATTAAAAAATGTCAGCATTAAACATCGTACAAATAACAGTTAACAACGAGCCAGTGGGCATCAAGCCTAACAGCTTTAAGTTCAAGGCTGGTATCGGTGACAGAACGGTTCGCACAAAGATGTCAGGTAACAACATTGATACTGTTGTCAGCACTGACGTTGAGACTTCAAAAGGAATGTGCAGCTTCACGCTAATCACTGAAGGAAACACTGCGGCTACCGTCATCCAGTGGCAAGATAACTTGGATGCAAACGTGGTTGTGGGTCAGGACTCTGCGACTGGCAAAACGTACACATTTAACAAAGCTATTATCATCTCTGACCCTGAGTTTGGTACTGGCGTGGATGGTGAGACAGAAGTAGAGTTTGAGTCAAGCCGAGTAGCACAAGCATAGTAAATTAACAACAAGAGGTTCACCCCAACATGAATAACTCTAGCGTAGAATTTTATCTCAAGACACCTATTAGCATTGCTAAGGGTGGAGAAACAGTAGATGTATCACTGCTTGAACTGACAGCACCATCGTCAAAGGTTCGGACTCAGGCAGCAAAGTTAAAGCAACTTGTCATGCGCTCTATAAGCGAAGTCAATGATAATATCAGTGACGAGCAAAGAGAGTCTGTTGAACCAGACGCAGAGAAAGAGATGAGTGCAGATGAATCAGGAGAGGCTTTATTAGCTGTTCTTGGTGTATCGAAATCTGTAGACATGGAAGTTGCGCATGAAGTATTTGCAGAGCTTATCAAGAAAGAGGGTATCTGCATGGTAGATGGTGATGTTAAGATGACTTCACCTCTTTACGACAAGCTAAACTTTGCTGATTGTGAGCGTCTGCTGGGGTTTTACATATCAAGTTTTTTGCTGTAATCCCTAGCACAGACAGCGAGTGGTCTAGGGTTGATAAGAACATATATAACTTAGCGGTCTTTTATGAAGGAACGCCAATAAGTGAGTTTAAGTCAATGCCTTTAAACGAATTAAACGAGGCAGCAGAACACGCTAATAGAATAGGTGCTGAACGAGAACGTCAGATAAAGAGAAAATAACATGGCATTTTCAGTTAGTTATATTATAAAAGCGGTTGACAAGTTCTCTCCTGTGGCAAAAAAGATTGCTCGTGCTAACCGCAAGATGGCTCTCTCTCTGAAGAAAGCCGCAAGAAGTGCCAAGCAATTCGGACAAAGGCTGGACATTACGCGCAAGAAGATGCGTAAGTTTGGCATGCAAGGTGCGCGCTACGCTCGTAACGCTGCACTAACTATTGGTTTGCCTTTCATAGCTTTATCAGTAGCATCCATCAAAGCTGCCTCCGACATGGAAGTTATCTATGGCAAGTTCGACAGAACCTTTGAAGGGCTTAAAGGTGCCGATGGATACGCCAAAAGGTTCGCTTCTGAGTTTGGAACCGCTGAATCAACAGCTAAAAGAATCATAGGTAACTCCGGCGACTTGCTGGTAGGTATTGGCTTTGGTGCTGGTACTGCTATGGGCTTGTCTGACAGGGTAGCTCGACTGTCTGCTGACTTGTTCGCAGCTAATGCTGAGATGACAGACATGGCTGATGCCGCGCATAGGCTCAAGTCTGGTCTGCTGGGTGAGACTGAGGGCATGAAAGCTCTTGGTATTACAATCAATCAAGGCTCAAAGGAATACAAGAGATACTTTAAAGAGGCTATGCGTGTCACTCGCGGCAACGAGCTTCAAGCTAAGGCTTATACAATCCTACGCATGGCTGAAGAACAGTCTAGGAAATCTCGTGGTGCATTTGAAAAAGGCTCAGATACCTTAAAAGTTTCTATATTTAAAATGAACGAGGAACTGCAACGCTCTAAAGAACTTATTGGTGTAGAGTTGTCTCCTGCTGTTCTTGAGGCAGCAGGTGTAATTACAGAAATGTCTAAAGCATTTAACGGGTCTGATAGTCAGACAAAGAAAAGCATTATAGGTATTACTGCTGCTGTGGCTGTTTTCTTTGTCCTGCTTGCCGTTATAGCACTTGTTGTGGCGGCTGTTGGAGTAATAGGAGGCGCGTTCACTGCCGTTATAGGGCTTGTTGCTTCTCTTGGTTATTTGCTGTGGAGGTATTGGGATAACATTCTTGGGGTAATTACCAAAGCATCTGATTATTTTAAAACCAACTCAACTTTAAATGTATTACAAGAGCATAAAATGACTCAAGCCTCTCTTGGAACTCAAAAAACCCAAGCAAACGTGGACATCAATTTAAACGACCCGAATGGTATAGTAGAAAGTGCCGCGGTAAAGGGTAAAGGAACTACTGTCGGAATGAATCGTGGCAACACGGTCAATGGGATGTAGAGCATAATGGGTATATATCACAAGTCTGTTATTGGAGACAGGAACGTACAAATAGCTTTAGATGAATTGAAACAAGCATCTTGGATGGGTGTAGATTTCATCGTTGACTCCGTTACAACTACTGGTGGGCAAAAGACCGTAGTTCACGAATACCCAAACAGCAATGTCAGAACCATCGAGTCTCTTGGTAAGTTTCAGAACGGATACGAAGTCAATGCGATAATAAGTGGTAATGAGTATTTTAACTTAAAAAAACGACTGACCGATGCACTCACTACGTCAGGAGTAGGTGTCTTTAGTCATCCTTTCGATGGGAAAATTAACTGCTATGTGGATGGCAACTACACACTTGTAGAGTCAGACCGTAACATCGGAGTGGCTACAATATCTTTTAATCTTCTTGTGGCAGAAGATAAGAAAACAAATCCAAAGGCAAATGTACCAAGCACAACTGTAGTGGCAAATCAGGCTGATTTGGCAGATAAGGCTTCAGTGGCGAATATCGCAAACCTCACAGCCCCTATATCATCCGTTTTCACAGCCGCAAAAGCTAAAGCCAAGCAGGTAGCTGACTTTGTTAATGACAAGAAAGAACAGGCAACTCAAGCCAAAGAAGCAATATCTGAGGTTCAGAGAAACATTGATGAATTTACAGCAGACATTGTTGACCTAATAAACATACCAGCACAGCTAGGAGTTTCTGTCATAGGGCTTTACCAGAGCGTACAAAGTCTGTACACACAGCCTATTGATAGGCTTGACGCTATGTTTCAATTCTTTAACTTTGGCGACAGCGACCCTGTTAACCCTCCAAACACAACAGCTTCAAGAGTTGGACTAAATCAGTTTACAAACGTATTAGACAACGCTGCTAACTGTTGCGCACTATCTCAAGCCTACAGGGTTTCGGCAGATGTTACTTATGATTCTCTTGAGCAGATTGAGGAAGTTCAGCAAATCCTTGAGGAGCAGTTTAATTATACTTTTGATGAGGTAACTCTAAACGACCAACTGACATCTGGAGCAAGTCAGGAAGTTATAGATGCTTTCCAAGATTTAAGGTCTAGCGTTCAAGCGTTCCTAAACGATGCAAAGCTATCTGCACCGAGACTGGTTTCAGTTTATACGCCAGAGGTTCCTGCTCAGATTATTGCTTATCAATACTATGGTGACTCAACTAAGCGCCAAGACATAATCGACCTTAACGCAATCACTGACCCATCTTATGTGGAAGGTGATATAAGCCTATTGACCGAGCAATGATAAGCATTGCTGTCAATGGTATTCCCTACGAAAACTTTACTGAGGCATCGCTTGACTTGTCTCTTGACACCTTGTGCGGTGAATTTAGCTTTGTAGCAACGATGTCTCCTAGCGAAGCTCCAGAGTTTCCTATACAAGTTGGTCAACAGTGCAAAATTTATGTTGATAAGACTCTAGCACTTACTGGCTCTGTCGAGGTTATCTCTGGAAGCTACAATGCATCAAGTTATGATATATCAATTCAAGGCAGAGATAACACGGCAGATATCGTTGATAGCACTATTGGCGGGGAGGTTGGCTTAGAGGCACTTCAAGAAATAGGGGTTGTGGAGTTTACTAAATTTGTTCTTGAGGCTACAGGCATCAACAAGAAGTCAGAAACTTTTAAGTATTTCACAGGAAATAGATTGGCTTCGGCTACTCCTTTTGGGGTCATTTCAGTACCAGAATCCGAAACAGTAACCCAAACTTACCCACCTAGAATACCTGTCTACACAAATGTACCTAATGTACAGCCTTTTGGCACAGGAGACTTACAGGACGCTGCGACCAGTGATACTGTTTTTCAATATCTTGATAAGCAAGCTCGTATGAGGTCTTTGCTGCTGACCACAGATAGGTTCGGCAGACTTGAGTATCAGTCAGCGTCAGGAATATCAGACAAGTCAACAACGATAATTAACCGTCTTGGCGAGAACCTAAATAACGTATTATCTGCCTCATTTACTAATGACATCTCAAAACTGTTCAACAGTTACAATGTTAGAGCGCAACAAAATATGCTTGCTCTAAATGAAGCTGGTGACATATCGACACAAGCTCTAGCCGATTCTGGTGGGGCTGCGGTTTTTGACAAAAGCATACGAGAGAGCAGGGTACTGAACATTATTGCTGAAAGCGCAACCAATGCTGATTCCTGTGAAAAAAGAGCCAAATGGCAAAGAGGAATAAATAGAGCGAAGGCTTTTCAGTATAATATCAATGTTGTTGGTCACTCTAAGAATGACGGTTCAATATGGAAGTTAAACAGGCTGCACAATGTAGAGGATGATTTTGCAAAGGTTGATGGTCAGTTGTTGCTAAACAGAATTACTTTTAAAATGGACTTAAATACTGGCAACACTACAAACTTAGGTTTCGTTTCTAAAGATGCTTATACTCTTGAGGTTCAAGACCCTGACAAGATAGCCTTTTATAAGGTTCCTGTGCAGGAAGAAATAGCTATTACAGATGCGCAAAGATACGCAGCTTACTCCTCATTAACAGGTGGCTTTTAATGAATACGATTTACCACTGCTAGTGCCGGAGCAAAACAAATGATAGGTAAGCTAAAAAACATTATACTTCTTGCTGCAAAGAACACGCTGACAGACTTCAGCCAGTCTTACCCTAGCAACCAAGTTTCTTGGTTCGGAAAGACAGGCAGGGTAGTTGCTATATTCCCTTACGGAACTAGGTCACAGGCTCCTGTAGAGTCTCAAATGCTGAAGCTGAACATCGGTGCTGACGAATCTAACAGAGTAGGCATTGAGTTTAACACAAGCAATCTGCCAACTGATGAGATGCCAGAGGGCGAGTATGAGTGCGGTAACTTTGTTACTGGCAGCAGTATTCGCTTCTATCAAGATGGCTCTATCAAGATAACCAGCGTAGATGCGCTAAATGTAGCTGTGGCGGGCAACATCAACATAACTTGTGATGGCAATCTCTCAGTAAACGCTAAAGGGTCAGCCGATATAACAGCTTCAGATGTGACTGTTAACGCCGATAATGCTACTCTTAACGCTACTTGTGCCATAGGAGGCTCTGGTGGGCAACCTCTGGCTCGTAGTGGAGACTCTGTTGAAGTTGACACCTCCACAGGGGTTGGCACAATAACTAGCGGTAGCGGGACAAACACAGCGACATGATAAAGTTTTCAGACATAAAGTTAGCTAGAGACAGCAATGGAAGCTACGACCTTGCTATTGCCGATGACGGTGATATTGCTTGGGTTGAGGGCTATGAGACTGCAATCCAGATGTCTGTACTGTGTGAGCGCAGAGCGTCTGCTGATGTCGTGTCCCTGCCGAGCATGAGAAGGGGTTGGTTAGGAAATGAAGATGGTGAGATTGCTGGATTTGAGATAGGCTCATTGATATGGCTTTACTACCAGCAAAGACTTACCTCCAACACCAGAAACGGCATTGAGGTAGCAGCTACCGATGCGCTACGCTGGTTCCTAGATGAAAATTTAGTAGAAAACATAACAACAAGCGCAGTCATAGCTAAAGATAGCATAACATTGGACGTTAGTTTTTCTGTAACTAACGCACCTGTAGAGACAAGAAACTTTGTTCTGTGGGAGCGTACACGGTCAGGAAATGATATTCCAGTATATGTTCCAGTGGTTGTGATACCTGATTCAACTACATTTATGGGTGCGCCGAATGACGCAAACAGCTTGTACCCAGATGGCAGAGGGTTTAGCCCAGAATTGCCGTGGTCAACTTCAAATTACGCATTTAGGAACACTCCATCTGGATTCACGCTTGGGCTTAACGAAGGCACATTCCCTGTTACAACTTTCTTTGGCGCACCATTTGGATTTGGACGAAGCATAAGCTCTTGGCAGCCTCGCAAGGCTACTATCTTGCAGACCGCCGTATCTCTACAGTCATTATTCTTTGGTACAAGCTATGCAACCTCAGAGCCAATTAAAGCGTCAGGGCTAATAATCGACAGTGCGGGGCTTGCAGATGACTGCGTGAGGCTTGCTGCTGCGGCGAACATGAGTGATTTTACTCTTGAGAACATTGAGTTTAAGAATCCGATTGATTCTGCTTTCCAATGCGATAAGCAATCTGGTGTTATCACAGTAGAAAGCTGCCGCCTTGACTTTGACATGGAAAGCTCAGTGCTTAACGGTTCGTTCTTTGCGTCATCTGGCGACTTTTACTGGAATATTCTTAACAACTCTTTTGTATCCAGTATTGATGCCCCTGCTACTGACGTTTACATAGGAGGGGCGAGGGGTTCTTCTCCATTAGGAGTGTACGAGTACAGGCTGAAAGGGAACACCATTGACCTTACCATCACCGCTGCAACGACAGGGAAGTTTAATGTAATCGAGCCTCTTGGTGCAGACTATGTAGAGGTATCAGGAAACACAGTAAATGTTCAGTCAGATTCGACAGACGAATTAAGTGTGCTTGGGGCTTGGGGCGAGAGTGGTAGCAAAATAACCAGCTTGCTAATATCAGACAACAAGGTTTATACAGCAGCAGCAGTTTCTTTCGGAGTTTCTGTTGGGACTTCTTCAGCGGCAGGTTATGTTGATAGTGCAACGATAGAAAACAATGTGGCTATAGGGAAATACTTTGCAAGCGCGACTCCTCATAACTTTAAGATTGGTCAGTCCACAGCTACAGAAAGATGGCTTATGAGAAATAACATATCTGCTGTTTCCTTTATCGGCTACCTTATATCCGAGAGTGGTTCTGCATTAAGCAGTATTTGCGAGGATAATCTTTCTTATGATTGTTATGGTGCCCACTACTATGCCAAAGGCAATCAAGATGCTACCATTAGGAATAACCGCGCTGTGCATAGCGACAAGTACCAGCGCAGGTTATACGGAATGCTTCACGCAACCAAGCAATCTGTTGATAGCGTAGATGCTCATTTTACAAACAACACTGTTATAATTCAGAGTCTTGCAAAATCGTTTGCTCTAGCAGGTACGTCATCGGTTGGCGGGGTTTCTCAGAATGCAACCTTTACTGGCAATAAGTATTATGTGCCTGACACAGTGAACGATACTGACAACCTTTTTATTATTGATAATGCCTTCAAGGATGCGACAGAGTGGTTTGCTGCGCACCCTCTGGACGGTGATGATGGTGAGGGTGGGGTAGGGTCGTTGATTAAGTTACCTCAAGCCGATATTGACGCAATGGTTGCGGCAGCTAAACTTGAAGTTGAAACCGCTTATGGCGGCTCAATACCAGAATAGAGAACAAGGAAAAGAATAAATGCCTTTAGATTTACCAGACACAAGCAAACAAATTGTAGATAGGAGCCGCGCCGATGTACAGCGTGAGATGCTGTCTGCCAATCCTTTCCTTCGCAACAGCGCGATAGGTGCCATTATCACGGCTAACTGCCGAAGGGTATTTGATTTTTATTTGCAGCTACAGATTGCTGTAAGACAGCTTGTTTGGTCTACGAGTACAGATAGCTATCTTGAAGAATGGGCTTCCATCTTTGGAATCAATAGACTCCCTGCTACATCAGCCAACGGAAAAGTAGTATTTACAGGAACCGTTGGCTCTATAATTAACAACTCTGCAAGAGTGGTTGATAGCACTGGTGAGGAATACAGGGTAAAACAAACCGCTACAATAGCTGAGTCAGTTATCATTGTTACCAGTATTTCTTCAGCAGGTAACTTAGCCTCTGCAACGACACCAAGTAATCATCAGTACGCTAACGGACTAAGCGTTACAATAGCTGGTTGCACTCATTCTGCTTACAATGGTACGTTTGCCATAACGGTCACTAGCAAAAAAGAATTCACTTACAGTTTGGCTTCAGAATATACAGGCTCCTGCTTAGATGAAACGACAACCAGCACAGCTACATTTGCTTCACTTAACGTACAGTCTTTAGGATTTGGAGCCTCTGTTAATCAAGAATCAGGAGCTTTGCTAACTCTTTTATCGCCTATTGTCGGAGTAAACTCGGTGGCAACTGTTCGCTTTGGCGAGATTGGCGGAGGCACTGATATAGAAACAGACCAAGACTTTCGCGCAAGATTTCTTGAGCGAACACGGAATCCAGTTTCAAACTTCAATGTAGCTGACATTACTAGCAGAGCGAAAGAAGTTAATGGAGTAACGCGAGTCTGGGTGCAAGAAACAACTCCAGACATAGGACAGGTTACAGTATATTTTGTTAGAGATAACGATGGAAGCATTATCCCTAGCTCAAGTGAAGTAGCTGATGTAAATTGGTATCTCCTCGGCATAATTCCAGCCAGTATGTCTTGGGATGACTTGATTGTTGATGCACCTGTACAAGTGACTGTAGATTTCAACATAAACTCATTGAATCCTGACACTGCGTCTATGCGTCTTGCTGTCGAAGCAAGTTTAGATGCTTTTTTTAGAACCTCAACAAATGTTGGAAGTAACCTTGACCAAGATGCTTATCGGGCTGCGATTTGGAACACAGTAGATTTGGATAATGGTCAGGAGCTTAAAGACTTTTCTCTGTCTTTGCCTACAGGTGATGTGCTTGTCAATATAAACGAGCTTCCGGTGCTTGGAAACGTGAGTTATTCAGTATGAGCTTAACCCTCTTTAAAGAAAGGGCTGTATCAGCAATAGCCACAAGTCTAGGGCAGTATCTACCTAGCGGCGGTTTGTTTGATTCTGCATTTAAAAAAGGAAGCGTACTCCGCAGCCTCTTTATTGGGCTGAGTGGAGAATACTACAGAGCTAACGAGCAGTTAAGACTGCTTGTTAATGAATTTGACCCAAGAGTTACAACACTTTTTATTTCTGAGTGGGAAAGAAACGTGGGGATACCAGACCATTGCTTTGATGGCACTGGAGACTTGGCAACAAGACGCAACCATGTTTATATAAAATTAGCACTGATGAACTGTCAGACTACTTGGGATTATATAGCACTAGCGGAGGCTGTTGGGTTCAGTGTCGCTATTACTCACCCTATTGATGACTATGTTCTGCCGCAGACTGTACCATTTTTGCTAAGGAGCCAAAAAGTTCTCAGAAACACGATAAATATCTCAGGTAATGATATAGTAGCAAATACATTACCTCAAACAGTGCCGTTCATTGTCAATAAAGCAGAGGAGCAACAGCTTCTTTCTTGCTTATTCAATCAGGTTAAATCAGCGCAAACTATAATAGTATTGCAGAACTCATAGGATATAGAAAATGTCAGCAACAGATAAAACTTATATAGATAATGTGACGAGCTTTGCAGCAGCAGATGCAAACAGTATTACACTTGATATAAACAATGCTGTTACTAGCTCGGCTCAGGTTTTAAACGGGACAAGTAATAATCAAACCGCTGTAACGATGAACACTTATTCGCATAATGGTCAGTCTTACACTGCCGGTGGCTCTGTTAATACATACACTTTGACTCAAGCGCAGTCAACGCTTCATGCAATTCTAGCTTATGTTGACGGAACAAAGGTTCGTTTTAGGGCTGGAGTCACAAACACTGGTGGCTCTACAGTCGATGTTTCATCTGCTGGTGTAAAGGACATTATGACATCAGCGGGTGTTGCTTTGGTCGGTGGTGAGATACAGGCTGGTGCTTGGATTGAGTTAACTTATGATTCTGGTGATGGTGCTTTTTTGATTACTAGCTCAAGTGTAGCGGCTGCTGCACTTGTGCCTAGAGGCTACCTCTCTGGTTTTGGTATGTCTAATAACTCATCTGATGACGAGCATGACATTGACTTTGCAGCGGGTGTTGCTTCTGACTTAGCTGGCGCAGGAACTATTACTAATATAGCTGCTGGTGTATCCATGACTAAGCAGCTTGATAACGTATGGGTTCAAGGTACAAGTTTGGGTGGTCGTGCTAGTGGAGTTGCCCTCGCTATTAACACTTGGTACCGCTGTTTTGCTATTGCAAACACAGGTGGAACCGTAGACTTTGGATTTGATACATCTGCTACTGCTGCCAACCTTCTTCTTGACGCTCAAGCTGCCGATGCAACTTATGCTTATGCGCGTCAGGTTGGATGGATTCTTACTGATGGTAGTAAAAACATTATCAGTTTTCTTCAGCGCGGAGATGAATTCTATTTGCAGACAATGTTCACTGACGGTCAAAGGGATTCATCAACGACAGTAACATTGGTAAATCTTGGTGCGCCACCATCAAATGATTGTTTGGCAAAAATCACAATGTTTGGTCTTGATTACGGTTCTGACAGAACAAGGCTTGGCTTGCTTCTTTCCACTGAGCAAACGCATGGTACTGTTGATAGCGCTAATTGCAATATAGGTTGTAACGAAGGAGCAGTAGGGTATCCCCACCAGATTAACACTGCGTATATCACAGTTCCATCTGACGCATCATCTCAAGCTCATGTGAAGTGGTCTGGTAATAATGTTTACTATACGTTGAATACGACAGGCTGGATTGATACTCGTGGCAAAGGCTAATGACTAAGCGGCAGCAGACCTCATATATTGCGGTTCATTGCACAGCTACGAAGCCTTCACAGGATGTGGGCTTCAAAGAGATAGATGCAATGCACCGAAATCGTGGGTTTGATAGCTGCGGTTATCACTTTATTATTAAGCGTGACGGTTCAATTGACTTAGGCAGACCGCTGAGTGATGTCGGCGCACACATAAAAGGTTTTAACAGTGTATCTGTCGGTGTCGCTCTGGCGGGTGGAATCTCAGAAGATGGCAAGCCAGAGAATAACTTTACGCTTGAGCAGTTCACTACACTTGAGCAAACGCTAACGGTGCTAAATAAGATTTACACTAAAGCCATCATTAAGGGTCACAGAGACTTCAGCCCTGACCTAGATGGTGATGGTGTTATTGAGCCGCATGAGTGGCTAAAAGAATGCCCCTGCTTTGATGCCATGAAGTTTGCTAAGGAAATAGGACTGTGACTGAAGAAAAATACGAAAGGAGGCGCGCTGTTCAAATGGTTAAAAAGAACGGTGAAATAAATGGAACACTAGGAAGCTTCTGTAACAAGATTATGCAGGTTGGAGGAACTGGAGTTGTACTAATCTCTTTGCCCGCATTGTGTGGTATCGTTTGGCAGAATCATACATCCTCAGTTGAGACATTGGCAACTTTGACAGAAATAAAAGAAGATTTGCGGGAAACAATCGGCAGACCTGAGTATTTATCAGAGCTTAACCGAATCAACCTCGACAATGCCTTAATCCGAGAGCAGAGTGACCAGCGCCACAATGAAAACCAAGCTAAATTTGCATTACATCGTGGCTTGATTCGGGAAAACTCTTTTGCCAGCAGGGGTAAGAAATGATAGCAAGCATTGCAATGGGATTGGTAGGTCAGGTTATAGGAATATTCGGCGCAAAGGGTAAGGCAACACAAGCTGACCTAAAAGCTCGCGCTGACAATATGGCTAGGTCTTGGACTGATGAGTTTCTTGTCGTTTACTGGTTCTCACCATCAATCGTAGGCATATTCAACACTGCTAAAGGTATAGAGATGTCATCAAATATGACACATAACACAGAGTTGTTTGCATTACAGGTTGCTATCACAGCAGCCGTATTCGGTCTTGGCAAAATCAACGGTCGCATAGAGAAGTAATACGCATAAAAAAGCCCCTCCTGAGAGGGGCAGAACTACTCTGGGGTAGGTGAGAGTAACTATATTTCTTCATCTATATCTATAACTTCTGCTTCAATGACCTCCTTAGACGCACTCAGAGACTCTGTACCGGACTCTGTATGCTCAGATAGCCCTAAGTCAGCATTGATGTCTAAAACAACCTCAGAAGGGGCTATAGAAGGCTTTATATCCTGCACTTCCTCGCTCATGTGCATTCCAAGCATCACATCCGGTGCAAATAGACGACCAAAGAATGCTGCGGCGCGGTACCTAAGCATAAGCTCTGGCATGGTTATCCATTTGGAGCCTTTCTTAGTCGACCAGCCTTCAGCCTTAGCCATAGCCATCGTTATCTTAGGTGACTCCAGACGCTCTCCAGTCTCCTTACAGGTCGCGTAAGCATAGCAGCCTCTATCAGCGCCACCCTCGGCACCAAACATCTCGTAGTTGAGCGTAGAGAACCGCTTAGACTGTGCCAGTGCGCCAATGATAAAGGCACTGCTGAACGATGGTCTGCCGTGGATGATGTGCATATTCTGCATGACAGCTAACGGACTGCTGTTAGTGCGCTCTGCCATCTCCATTGCAACCATGCAATTTGACAGGTTGCCTTTGTATTCGGCTGGTACCACGTTTGAGTTAGCTAAAGCAGCAGCCTTGCGTTGCACCAAAGCAAAACTTTTCTCCGCTGTAGTCTCAGCATTCTTCTCATGCAGTGCCAACTGCCGTTCTTGTAGGTCTGACATATTACTCTCCTGTGTTATACCAGTGTGGCAAAGATAATTCTTGAACTCTTTGTGGGTATCCTGCCCACGAGTTTGATTCTAAGCAGCAGAGATACTGACCAAGAAGCTGTCGATACTCTCTGTGACCAGCTTCAAGAGACTCTGCATCCAGTATATATGTTGCTGATAGGTATGGAGCAGTCTTTTCAACTGCGACAAAGATAAAGCCTTTTGGTTCCTCGTGCATACAAGCCCTAACACCATCGCTATAGATTGCTGCTTGACGATGGTATCCAAAATTTGCTACAGACTTTGCAAAACCAGAAGGGCTGGCATCGGTGGTTGTCTTTAAGTCAACCACATAGCCGTTGTAAAAGTTATCAATGCGACACTTCATGTCGGCATGGGATTCGTCATCCTTCCAAAACAGGCTGAGTTCTTTGTCACCTTCGTTGATTACAGAGCTAGATGCTTTGTTGCTCAACAGAGAGTCTCTCATCAGGTGCAGCTTTTCCCAATCCGCTGCGCTAACAGTCTCGCAACCACAGTTAACCTCATCAAAAGCGTTCCAAGCAGCTATCAGTTTGACTGTCGCATCACTTGGGTTCTTCGCTTTAAGCTGTGCAGCAGTGGGCTTCTTCAAGTCTGGTTCACGAACATACCGACTCTCAAACAACTGAGGCTCAAGCACAAGACTGTGCAATGCAGAACCAAAACGCATAGCGGGTGTTGGTTCGGGCGGGCTGTCAATGTACTCTCGGCAGCTTGCCGGAGTGGGTTTCATCCTGCTTAACAGGCTGTTGCTGATACCGTTTGCCGCAAAATATTCTACGTCAGGCATACTCTTTACTACTTCACTCATCTCTATCTCCTTAGTAATGTCTTGCAAGAATACATTGTTGGGTGTTAGTATGCAACCTTCAATATAAATCTAATGAGGAAAAGGAATGATTAGTAGAGCAGAACTCCTAAGAGCAAGGATTGATGCAGAAAAGAAGGGGCTTGACCCAGATGATGTGGCTAATATTCAGCCACAGACAGAGAAAGATTATGATGAAGATTCTGGTGGATTCAAGAACTGTCATTTTTGCGGTCAGTCAACTAAGGCTTATAAGATACACATACTCAAAGCCCTTCGGTCGGTCGGTGGCAACGTCAGCAAGTGTGCCAGAGTTGTTGGCATAACTCGTGGCAGACTGTATGGATGGGTCGAAAACGACCGTGAGTTTGCTTACCAGTTCAATAAGATTCGTAAAGAGTCAGGGTGGTTTGAAGATTTCTAAGTGATACAGCTTAGAGGATACCAGAATGAGATTGTTACCCGCGCAGGGGAAGCCTTGCGGGTACATGATTCTGTGCTTATTCAGATGCCCACAGGTACAGGAAAAACTGTGGTTGCATCTGCTATAACTCAAAGAGCTAACTCTAAAAGCAACAAGGTATGGTTTGCTTGCCACAGAGACTTTCTAATGGCTCAGACCGCTGGCACCTTTAAAAGTTTCTCAATCGACTACGGCTTCATAGCAGCCACTAAGGTAGCTAACGCGCAAGCCGAGAACCAGATAGCAGCTATTGCTTCACTCAAGCGGCGCATTGAGAAGCTGCCTGTGCCTGACCTTGTGTTTATTGATGAGGCTCATCACTGTAGCGCGGCTGGCTGGACGTTCTGTATTGAACATTGGCTTGGGCATGGTGCCAAGATAGTCGGGCTGTCAGCTACTCCACGGAGGCTTGATGGTAAAGGATTGGGCGAACACTTTGGCTCAATGGTGACATCACCACCTGTAAGCTGGTTCATAGAGCATGGGTACTTGGCAGACTACAGGCTGTTTGCGCCTACGGCTATTGATATGACTGGCGTACATTCCCGCGCAGGTGACTTTGTTAAGTCAGAGTTAGAAGAAAAGTTCGACAAGCCAAGTATCACAGGCGACATAATCGCTAACTGGCGCGAACACGCAGACAGCATGACCAGTATAGGGTTTGCGGTCAGCGTGGAACATAGCAAGCATCTGACCGCAGCATTTAACGCTGCTGGTATCAAGGCAGAGCATCTGGACGGAAAGACACCATCTAAAGAACGCTCCGAGGCAGCGATGAGGCTGGCTACCGGAGAGACTAAGATACTCTGGAATGTAGATTTGTTCGGTGAAGGCTATGACCTATCAGCACAGGCAGGAACCGAGGTAACTGTCGAGGCTGTAGTCCTAGCTAGACCAACCAAGTCAGAAGCCTTGTATCTTCAGCAGGTAGGACGCGCACTAAGACCCAAAGCCGATGGAAGCAAGGCTATCATACTCGACCATGCAAGCAACTGCGTGCAGCAAGGACACGGCTTACCAGATGACGAAAGGGAATGGTCGCTAGAGGGTCGCGCTGGCAACAAAAAGAACAGTGAACAGACCATACCTATCAGACAATGCCCTAAGTGCTTCAGAGTACACAAGCCAGCACCAGTATGCGTAGGCTGCGGCTTTGTATATCCTCAGAGGTCAAGAGAGATTGAGGAGCGTGAAGGCACTCTGGAGGAGGTCAAGAGGGCAGAGCTACAGGTGAAGAAAGACAAGCGCAGGGAGGTGGGCATGGCTAGAAATCTTGAGGAACTGAAGGCTCTAGGAAAGCAGCGAGGATACCATCCAGCTTGGGCATACAAGATATTCAAGTCAAGAGGAAGCGGCTCTATATGAAAGAGCAAAATATTCAAGCGATGATAATGATGTCAGAGTCAGAGGATGGCAACATAGTCTTTCGCAACAACACTGGACAGCTTCAAGATAAGAATGGCAGACCAGTTAAGTTCGGTCTTTGCGTGGGTAGCTCAGATGTTATAGGGATGATGCCAGTGACAATAACTCAGGATATGGTAGGCAAGAAGGTAGCCGTGTTTTTAGCAGAAGAAGTCAAGACAGCTAGAGGCAGAACCACAGCCAAGCAAGATGCGTTCATCGCTGCTGTTAACAATGCGGGTGGCTGTGCCGGAGTAGTGCGAAATTCCGAAGATGCAAAAACGCTAAGGTCAGATTTTTTGGAAACGCTCAAAAAATAGTGCCGTAAGTCAAACATCAACGAGCAATCAAACCTCCGTGGGGCTGATAGACGCAACTGCCTCGCTCGTTACATTCGCAGTAGTTGAATGGCTGCGGAGTAGCGGTCGTAGTAAACAAAAACTGGCTCGCTACAACTGCTACTACTATAATAATAAACAATACTTCAAAAAACACTCTCACGAATGAAGCCTATTTATCCAAGCGTCTTGATGAGCATCAAGCATTTCATCAGCCTTGAGTCCATCTTCATGGTCTTTACGGTCAAAGCTATCTATAAAAACTTGAAATTCATCATAAGCAATTTGCAATCCGTAACTTATAAGTTGTTTACGAATCTTTGCGACAGCAAGCATAATGTCGTTGATAGGCATACCGCCCATGATTGCCCTCATAACAAGCTCAAACTCTGGCATATCACAAATAGCATCTTCATAGACGTTATAGCGATTCAAAGCAATAGCTGCTATTTCTTCAAGTTCTTTTTCGTCCAATGCTTCCATCCAGTCATCGCTATCTTCAAAGCCTTCAGTAGCAAACTCAAAGAAAACGGCTCGCAAATCCGATTTGCTAGTCGCTGGCATCAGGAACTCGGTTGGTAGGTTAGTCATGTCTCTCTCCATAAAAGTTGAGTAGCAAAGGTATCATTCAGTGAACAGCAATGTCAACAACAATTATACCGATATATATCTTGACAGCCTTAGAATAGCGATGTTACCTTTGTCGCTCGTAAAAAAAGGAGATGAGAGAGTGTTAGAAACAAAATTATTGTTAATAGAGCTAGAAGCCGACTGCATGGTTAAGGCTCAAGAAGTCAAGCTGAAGGAAGCATCTTCGTATTGGGAAACAGCCAAACGATGTAGAGAAGCCATAGACGAAGTAAAGATGTACGAGCGAATTTTCGTTGACCGAAACGAGCTTCTGGAGGCTCTTAAAGAGATAGCATCCATCCAGTATAGAGGTAATAGACACGACTCTAGCTGGATTGCAGAGCGAGCTATCGTAAGCCACAACAAAAGGAACCCCAACAATGTTTAAGAAAAACAGAATTGCACTGAGAGTGCTTATGGCACAGCATGATTTATCTGCTGGAGAGGTCGGTGATGTTATTGGTCGAAACAAGCAGACTGTAGCGGTTTATTGCAGTCGAGAGTTAAGTGATATTCCTGATGAGTTATTGCTTTTGCTCGAAGAACATTGCGTGAAAATAGATGTAGGGGCAGACGGTGCTGAAGATTATGAGGACATCTAAATGCCTCTTAACATTGATAGCATCAAGGGACAAAACCCTTTAGAAGATGTAATCGGTGCGAGGATTGAGTTAAAGAAAAACGGTAACGAGTTTGTTGCCTGTTGCCCTTTTCACTCTGAAAACACTCCATCGTTTACAGTCAATCCTGACAAGGGATTCTTTCACTGCTTTGGCTGTGGAGAGCATGGTGATGCCATAGACTTCGTGACCAAATACGAGGGAGTTTCATTCAAAGATGCCTGTGGGATACTTGGCGGCGAGATAGAGACTAATGGCTCTGCTCCGGTTAAAAAATCCGCTAAAAAATCAGTTGATTACTATTCCGATTTCACTCCAGCTAAAGTACCTGAGAGGGAGCTTATTGAGGCTAACAAACCTTTGTCAGTCTGGAACCCAAAGCGTCAGATTGACGGTAAGGTTCCATCGGTTACATACACTCCTTCAATGGTGTTTCCATACTACAAAGCCGATGGTTCGCTGCTGGGCTATGTAATCCGGCAGAATCTCAAGGATGGAAAGAAGCTAACACCAACACTGCGCTGGTGTAAATCTCCTACTGGTCAAGCTGGATGGTCACATTATCCTTTTGAGAAAAATTCGCCGCTTTATAACCTCAGTCTACTTAAAGAGACAGAGAACCTAGAGAAGCCTGTGCTGTGGGTCGAAGGCGAGAAGTGTGCAGATGCGGCAACGGTGCTAAAGAACTATGTGGCTGTGGCTAACGTGGGTGGCACCAATGGCATAAAGAAAACAGACTTTTCACCACTGCAAGGTCGAAGGATTCTAATTTGGTGCGATAACGATGATGTGGGTCGTGAGGCAGCCATGAAGAAGCTGGTGCCTCTCCTGTGGTCTGTCGGTGTCGAAGGCATCAAGATTATCGAGGGCGACAGCGACAAGGACAAAGGCTGGGATATTGCCGATGCTGTGACGGAAGGCATGACATCCAAGCAGCTTATTTTGTGGGCTAAAGAGCGTGTAAAGCGGGTAGAGCGAGAGGTTAAGGT
>TARA_R110002074_G_scaffold51396_2_pt1 | contig 32014 bp, 55 predicted proteins | sample TARA_R110002074 | Tara Oceans TARA_R110002074 (sample SAMEA4397215) | marine metagenome | biome: Polar Biome; feature: [MIX] marine epipelagic wind mixed layer (ENVO:01000061); material: water (ENVO:00002006), including particulate matter (ENVO:01000060) such as... | depth 10-100 m | reverse complement strand
GAACCCTGATTTGATAATGATATTAACTCTGAACTATTATAAACCGCTCGGTCTAAATACGTTTTTTTCGTCATCATATAAGGCATACTTATAACTGTCCCTAGCACCGTTACGATTGTAACTAGAATTGCCATAAAATACCAATCACTTCCCCACTTCCCATACACAGCTAACAATTTTGAACCTATCCATACCACCGCAAGAACGGGAAGTATCACCATATATATAATTTCTAACCAATTCATTTGTTTTTACTCTCCTTAATTATTTCTTTTTTACGTGCTTCAATGGTAGTTGTTAGAGTATCTAACAGCTTTGTTACTTGGGACGTTTTTGGATAACGCTCCAATAATAGACTTTTAAAATATCTCTTTTTCAAGGATATCATAGTTTCATCAGCATCAAATAGTATCTTATGCTTCTTAGTCGGTTTTCTCATTCTTGATCTTCTTTTTTACCATACTGGACATTAGGACTAACACCCTCATCATCTAAGAGTAACTCATTACTCCTATCAGTATAACCGTCCACATAGTAGAAGTTACTAAGTTCTTCCAACTTTTCTCGGATGTCATCTAATTCCTCAGTAGTGTAACCCCAAGTCTCTTTCAAATCTTTCAATATTGCGTGTATACTTATCATTTCAATCTTTACTCCTTAAATATTCTAACCTACTCTGTCTCATTTTCTCTCTAGTTTCTGGTGATAGTTTCCTACCTAGTTTATTTTGTCTTATCTTCTCTCTAGTATCTTTTGAGACTGTCCTACCTAAAAGTTTCTGTCTTATTTTTTCTTTAGTTTCGTCTGAATGGGTGATACCTAACTGACTTTTACTCATTTTTTCTTTCGTTTCATCTGAAAGAATAGTTCCTAATTTCGACTGTCTAAGCTTTTCATTGGATTCTTTAGTATGTTTCTGTCCTAATCGTTTCTGTCTTATTTTTTCTTTAGTTTCATCAGAACATACTTTACCCAATCTACTCTGTCTCATTTTCTCTCTAGTTTCTGGTGATAGTTTCCTACCTAACATGTTTTGTCTCATTTTCTCTCTAGTTTCTACTGATACAACTATACCAGTCATATCAGTAGAAGATTTACATATATTATAACCTTTACTCCTGTCAGTGGACTCAAATAACTCTATATAATATGTCTCTCTCTTTAAGAGATCATCATTGTGGGTATGTTTGTCGAAATTTTCGAATACCTCCAATATTTCAATCGTGAATGATTCCCAACCATATTTCAATATAGCGTTTTGGAAATATCTACCAACTTTACCGTTCCTCTTACAATTTTTATGATCATTGAGTCTTTTCCCTATATTGACAGATTTCCCTATGTAAATCTTCCCATTATTATTACAATATAACTTATATATCCCTGCTATTTTATTATAGTTTTTATGATCACTCATTCATATATTTAATCATTGCGTTAAGTTTTCTTTCAAATCTTTCAATATGCTCGTAATCATGTTATCAGTATATTCGGGTTTTAATTATTACCATTCCCAGCCTTGATACTTTCTATAGTGTGCATCACACTCAGGATCTTCCTTAGCTTTACGTCTTTCAAAACGGAGTTTACGCTTCTTACTAGCTTTTCTACGAGAACTTTGACTCTTCTCACCCCCTCGTTTAACTTTATCGAAGTGATGTTCTATTTGTTCCTCTAAAGACATGGTATTATTTGTTCTTCCTATAGAAATCCATTAGGTAATTCATCTTAAATCTTTCAATAACCAAATGTGATTGTTCTGTCATCATCTGCATACCAAATTTATCATATACATCAATTTCAATTGTTGCGATATATTCAGCATTTAAAGGTTTACCAGTCTTCTCATCACATTTAGTTGCGGGAAGATATATCTTGAAGTCTGTTTTATATGTGTCCATTACGTTAGATCCATCTCATAGAAAGGTGAAAAGCTAGTTGACGTAAATTTAGAATCCCCTGCATCTACATAAAATGATATGTTATCGTCGATTCTATCACTTTCAAATAAAGGTAGTAGTTTAGCTACAGATATAACCTTACAAGGTTTAAAGTCCTCTTGTAGACAATATCCACAATCAAGTAGGATGGTATCACCCCTAACAACATCTTTAGCATACTTAGTTTGTCTTTTCATATTATCAGTATAGTCGGGTTTTAATTATTAAAATGGTGGGTCGAAAAACTATTGAGTTTTTATTGTAAATTGATGAACATCAATTTACTTAACATCTTCAATCCAATGTGGTCTTACTATATCCCCATATAAATATGCCGATAACCTTGGAATATATACTTTACCATCTCTATAGATGGTCTTACAATGCTTCTCTTTAAAATATAATTGCCTCCAAACCTTTCGGAGAATTGTTCTTTTATGTTTAGGGTTCATTAGATCATAATTTATAAAGATGGTGGGAGCGGTGGGATTCGAACCCACAAGCCAGTCCAATTACGGTATTAAGGCACTGCTTAGAAGGCAGCTCCGATACGTTCCCATTATTAAAGTTTATTTATTATTATGTGACTCCCTAACCTTTAGTCCATTTGGTTTAAAGTAGAACCACATAGGGCTAGAGTCTCCGACTTTAAGTTTGTTAAGTTTCCATTCAATCATCCAATCTTTATAGTCATGTCTAACGCCAAAGTCTAGTAGGACGTATATCTCGGATGGTGTAAAACATCCACACCATACACCACTTCTACAATCATGTAAAGTTGCTTTATGTATCGCCCTCTTTAAATTTGTAGCTTTAGCTCTAGAGTTCATATTACCAAATCTTACTCATTACTTCCAAGATCTTAGCCTTAGTTCTTACGTCCCAACCAGCAGTTCTATTAATCCTTGAAGACTTAATGATTCCACGTTCAGTCTTAGTGTTAATAGCACATACTCTGATAGCATCTTTACCTACTGTCTTAGAAACTCCATCCAACTTGATTGAGGAATATACCTTAACCATAGTATCAGGGTTCTTCTTAGGAACATAAGAGTAAACAAACTCGTTGCCTACTACTTCCTTACCCCACCCCTTAGAATGTTTAAGAAGAGAATCGAATTCCAGTTCTGTAATCGTTGTATAAGTTGCAGCCATACCCAGAGTATAGTCGGGTTTTAATTACTAAAGTGATATCACTTCTCTCACAATTTTAATATGTGAAGCAAGGAATGTTGAGTCCTGATTATACATTCCTTTATGAACTACCCCTTTAATTTCACATTCAACAACTATAGTGGGAAACGCCATCATAAATGGTGGTCGATTTGGTCGTATTATACAATTTTCCTCAAATCCAAAGTTACTAACAAGGAATGCCATTCGCGCATCCTCCTTATGTTCAAATACACCCCACTTACCATTATGGAAGGAAGTGAAAGGAGATGAATTGGCAGTAAGAACCTTTCTATGAATTCTCTTAACACTTTTAACAAAGCTAACATTTCCATCCTTTGGTTTTTCATGTATAGTAGCCTTCTTCCACTTTCCAAATGACATAGGTTCCCCCATAACAGGAGAGATATACTTATTATCTCCAGTCTTTTGCACACGCTTATAAACGTATTTAGGAATGTCCGATTCTGGTAGATTCCTCCTAATGATTTGATCACACATATTAGTTATATTTTATAATTAAAGGATGTATATTGGTATTAGGTTCAAACCTAATACTACGATTATGAAATCCCCTGATTTGAACCCCATCCCTATCATAGAAATGAGAGACATCAGTATTAGTAGATGTTACAATGTTCTTGTAGGTATTCTTAGCATGACTAAGTTTAACGTCAAAGTCTTCATCCGTTAGGTAATGCCAAAGGTTAATCAGTTTCTTCATGGTTACAGTATATTCGGGTTTTAATTAGATATGTTGATTCAAGTTAGAGATTACAAATCCTGAAGTATCTCGCTTACCTCTTCCAAGAGCAACCAATCCAACTACGGAGTTCTTACGATCTAGGAATCTAAGGTCAGAGTCCATACCACTTATAACCTTACGCTTAAGACGAGTCTTAGGTAGTTTGTTAGAGAATACAGTGGCAATGTTACCCTTCATACCTGCAACAACTTCACAAGTAGAGCTATTTGATTCAGACCTAGAGAATGTAAGGTGATAGTTCTTAGGAAACTTACCAGTTAGAAATCTTACCATACGACTTCCAACTTTAGTATAGTCATAGAATTGAACATCAGGGAAGTGATCCATCATACTCTTACCTTTATATTTGATAGACTCCCAAGACAAATCAGAAGTAAGATTCAAGCGAAACACTGGAATCATGTTATTCTTCTTAGCCCTACGGACTTGAGTTTCAATATCTTTGTAAAGTTCATCAAGAAACTTTGGTCTATCTTGAAAGAAGAGTAGAGTCTTCCTAAGTCTACCCTTCTTAACGTTAGGCATGTTACCCATACCTGATAGGTTAAGACAAGCATCAGAACATCCATTAGATGCGGAAGGACATGTATTATATCCAGAAACCTTGTGAGGACTTAGATGAATACCGAATGTCCGGTAACCCATCTTTTCACCTTTAAGGATTTTAGTGTTAGCGTGTGTTAGTAGCGGCATATTATCAGTATAGTCGGGTTTTAATTAACGGAAAATGGTTCTGGTTTCGGCAACGCCATTCCAACGGTCTAAGGTTTAACTTTTAATGTTTAACTACTAACGGTATTAGTTTTGAGTTTTGAGTTTTGACCAATTCGAAAATTGAAATCATTGTCATTAACATTATCGGTATTTGTATTGCTCATCGTTCAATGAACTATTTTTTGTTGAAACTTTGTTACTTACTCCCAGAAATTATTCAAATCTTTGTGATTGCATTATAGTTATCAATCTCATCCTGTAGATCTTCAATCTGTTTTTGGATATGTAGAACATTATCGTCAACCATCCTACTACTAATTGTGTTGATATATGTATGAGTGACAGCTTTATTAACCCCCGTCCCATCATATACATTCACAACAACTTCCTCAGATGGTTGACCCGAATGGAATCCATTCCAAAATGTTAGTTCAGCCTTAGCCTCTGTAAGCGCAATAAGATTATCTGCAATGCCAATATTGGCCGTGGCGATCTTACTCTTAAGATCAATTAGGAATGCCCACTCCTCTTGGAGAGACTTAAGAAGATCCATAGAGTTATAGTCTCGATCTACACCTTTCTCATACCTATTATTAGTAAGCACTTGAGTTTGAAGCTTTGTAATTCTACCAGTCGTGCGATTTTTTTCTTTTAATGCTTTTGCGATGTTCATATTATCAGTATATTCGGGTTTTAATTAGCTTTTAGGTATTCATGTAGGGTGCTAATCTTAACACCAACTGCATTCCCTACACCTCCTCCCCCTATAGGGTTAGCCTTAGCCATGAATGTAGGACAATCAAAGTCTTGATCGTATACATATACTGTAACGTTGTTCTCTAACTTAACCACAAATTGTGGATATTCTTTAGTGATATCTTTATCAATTAGAACCCTACAAAGTAGTTCAACACTTGAATCTTTAGAAGGCGCAGGGGCTTCAAATACAAATCCATGAGTAGTTGAATAGTCCTTCTTAAGTTCTTCGATAGTTAATGTTTTAAATATAATCATGCTTGTAAGTAGTAAGTTTCTTCCTCAAATTCAATAGTTCCATAGTCTTGTTTAAGTGCTTCAGCAGCAGCATCATAATCTATAGATATATGATCCCAAGGCCAACCACCCTGATCTAACTCTACAGGCATTTCATATGCATCGTCGATTAGCTGTTTCGTATATTCAACGAAATGATCTTCATGGATAAGTGACACTCCACTAGACCATTCACTATATCCTTCTCCTACAGAGCAGAATGCTTCTAAAGGTTCTAGTTCATCTTTCTCTAAGTCTGCTATACTGTCCTTGATATACTCAACTTCATCATAACATTCTTCAATAAGACCTCCAGGATCTGGATCATCTTCACCCATATCCTGATCATATCTCTTAACCTTATCATATTCTTCGTTAGCCACATCAAGTGAATCATTAAGATCATCTCGATCTCCTTGTAATTCTTCAAGACGAGATACGACTTCCCTTGAATCAATTATATCATCACCGAATACAAAATTTGACATACTCATAGGTTTATCAGTTTGGATTTTTTATCAGTTTCAACTAATTCTAGTGGCGGCAGCTTTAATACTACCCATAGTCTTACGATGCTTACCGATAACAGCAAATACATCGTCTTGCCTATCTGTAAAGATCTTAGCAATTTCAGTAGAACTGAATTGATTACCATTAGTTTGCTTTTGGATGATTGCACGGAGATTCAACATAAGTTCATGTTGCTCGGCTTTTTTACGATCCGTGAAGGTTTGGTTGTCTCTCGTTTGGAATACTTTTATTTGTTTCATATTATCAGTATAGTCGGGTTTTAATTATTAATGTTGTATGTATTCAGTTTTCGGTAATTTACCTCCCAGTTTTTAAAGTCGTTAAACGCCTCAAGACTGAATTTAGTAAGACTGAATAAATGCATCCACTTCTCTTGAACAACCTTATCGGGATGTTCGTCACCTTTCCGTAACCTCATTCTTCTGTAAGAACGATATCCTCTGTTGGAAAATTGAACGTAAGTGTAACATTCTGAGGATCAAGGTCTTTGAAATACTTCAAAGCCCTATCTTGAACCCTCATAAGAGAGGCTACAACTACATCTAGACGCTCTTGTGTGTCTGGAAGGTTATAACCTTCTTTAGCATTAGCACGGTTCAAAGCGATGTCGAGTCCAACAGTCTTGTTAAACTTATCAAGCTTTGTATTTAGAAGAGAGTATCCATATAGAACTTCATCTTCAACTTTAACTGCAACTACGATTCCTCGGGGTTGCTTAGTTACTTCATCTCTAATATATTCTTTAATTTGCGTTTGCATTTTATTATTGTGTTTGTTATTGTTATTTGGCGATTCGCGCTACATACTTTGGAGGATCAACAGACCATCCAAACATTGTTTGGGTTTGAGTTTTTACAATTTCCAATTCTTTCCCAATGAAATTCATATCATTAGTTGTTGTCGTTGGAATATCCCTAATGATTGGTTGGATTATGATCTCTCTAGATGTTTCAACTGTTGTTGCTGGATGTATAGTAACTATATCATCCCCTAATGGGGCTAGAATTGAGACAAAAATGATAAAAACCCCAATAAGTGTGAGGGGAATGCAAACACCAGTATCCCAGCTTTTAATATCCATGTAGATGAAATAGGCTAAAAAGGCTAAGAGTAGAATAGTAATAGTGTTTGTCATAGTGTTAGTGTTAGTTAGTTAGTTAGTGTAATTTCAACGTCTAGAAGTCTAAACCCTTCGATAAGGTCTTCATCAGATATTTCAGCCAACTTCTTATCGAAGTCATCTTTGAGAATGTCAAGTGAGTTGGATTTAACTTCCTCTACTCTAACATAGAATTTCTCAGGTGCAACCGGAAAATACTTAAAAAATGCAGGACATAGCCAAGGGGTGAGAGAGAACTTAGCATCTGTATAGGTTGAACCATATGGTTCAGTCTCCCTTAGAAGTAGTTCTACTTGATAGTTGGGGAATGGAGTGTATCCAAACATCACCTTAACCCCCGTAGATGCTGCGAGGATAGTCATCCCTGCGTCTTCCACCATCTTATCGATAAGTGTGTTAGTTTCTCCTACAAAGGGTTCAGCAATCAAGCCTGTGGCTTCATCGTCAAACTTCCATGTTCCTTGTTTGTTCCGATATGGGTAGATTTCGAATAGTGAGTTGCTCATTGTGGTATCAGTATACTCGGGTTTTAATTAATTAAATGAAAACACCTCAAGATTATTCTCAAGGTGTTTTACTATTCAGATCACGTTTACTTGGTTTCAATTAACAGTTGATTAGTATTATTTGCAGTTTATGATCTTATCAAAAGACATTTTTTACGTTCCCGTCTTATCCAGTTAGACGATACCCTCTTATGTTATAAGCGAGGGCAGCAGGATTCGAACCTACATTTGGTCTTCCAATAGATGTATATATTTGCTGTTGTCTTTTTATCAGAATACGTTTGGTTATTTTAAATAATAATTTTTATATTTGCAGTATGTATTCTTTTCCAATTGACAGATATGGAATCGAACCATTTTAGTTACCTCGGACCACCGACAGGCTATTTTACATAATAATTGTTTTATTTTGCTGTTTGTCAATTTTTATCAGAACAGATAAATGGAATCGAACCATATTAGTTTCCTCGGACCACCGACAGGACTAGTGTATAATTAGTATTTTGTTTATTTGCTGAAACTGTTCTTATATCAGATTGCGTATATGTATATAATAAATAATATGAATATTTGCTGAATGCAATCTTGTCGTAGCTTTTTGAAGTAGTGCCACTTAACTACTGAGATTATATCCTCTCAGCGTATTTAACCACGCTGAGAGCATTTGTCAAGCCCTCTTATGCTATTTCTACCATATTCAAGACTTCTTGGTCTAGAGCAGCATCCATTAGATCGTAGGTAGTCTTAATCTTTTCAGACAAGAAGCTAACTACACTAGCAGAGTAACCACCAAAGTAGAAGACGTTTTGTGTATCCTTACCTGTTTCAAATTTCTCCCCAGAAGTTCTTCCGTAGAAGGAATTTTGAAGGTTCCAAAGAACAATCACAAAGTTATCTACATAATCCTTAGAGAACCCAGCCCTACGAAGAACTGACAATGCAGTTTCAACATTAGTCTTACCTAGAGAAGTTGGATTAAATTCACTATCAGAGATACAGAGGATTCCCGATGGGAAGTCTGACTCTGGAGTTCCTTCTTGTTTCATCTTAGCAAAGAGTTTGATAACACTTTGGAAGTTAGTAGAACCATAACAAGCTGCACGGTCATTCTTATACTTATCTACAGTAGATTGACCATTCCACTTATGGAGTTTGGCATCCCTATTAAATTCGATCCAATGATCTTGGAAGGTTCCATCTAGGAATTCACTGAAGTAAAGAGCAATGGCCTTAGCAATGTTAAAGCATGAAGACTTAGTTCCGGGACACATCGATGACATTGACCCTGAAGTATCTCTAACTACGATCAAGTCAGTAACATTGTTATCTTTAGCCTTTTGGACTAGAGTATCAAATTGCTTATTGATTGTAACTTCCTTAGCGTTAGCACCTTTCCATGTTCCTTCGAAAAGTTCATGGACGTATCCAGTATACTTAACATCTTTAGTCTCAGGGGCAGTAATCCATGCGGAATACTTATCACTAAGATTTTGATTCTTCAAGAACTTACTCTTAACAAGAATAGACAATGCTCTACCATGAATCTTATCAAACTCAATTTCATTGAAACGACCCTTAGAGATTAGTTTTTGCCAATCATGTGCAGTTCCAGATGTCTTAAGCTTACGATAGCGTTTGTAAGCAGATGGATCATTCGCTTTACTATCAAAGACCAAAGAACAAATCCACTTAGCGATACTATTATTAGATTGTGCATCGATAGTAGTAGCTTGCTTACGTGACTTAATTTGGGGAAGATACTTCTTAAGAAGTTCTGAGGTATTCTCATTCTTAAGTCCTGCGACAATCAACTCTCCAAACTTATCCCAATCTAGCTTACGATTATCCCAACCATTATAGCTAAGATCGTATTGAAGCATAGTAAAGGCATCCTTCCATGATCCAAGGGAGATGAACAATAGAATGTTATTCCAGAATGATTCGGGAGACTTATAGTTCAACCAGATCATACGCATGATAGCTTCATGCTTTAGTTCAGTTCCCTTTTGAGGAAGTTCAGTCTTACTTCCATCAGGAAGAGTTACTGTGCGGGGAATGGTGCGAAGGAAGAGAATGAACTTAACACATTTAAGAGGATCTTCTCCCCATAGAGCTTCACAATCTTGCGAGATTTCGGAATACTTACGAGGAACCTTATACTTACCAGCTTTTACAAACTGGTCAGTGAATGAGTCGCCACTTGAACTAAACTTCTTAGCACCATTACCAGAACGAGTTACGTTTGATTGTGCTTTAGCGTTAGTAAGAAAGGTATTAACTTCTCCGCGAGTCACTGGTCGAGATACGACTTCGGCTTTTCTTTTTGTTTCAAACATGAGATTATTATATATTACGGTTTTGATTTGTCAATCGACTATTTCAATTTAAATGTCCACTTCGGGTTCTTAGGGTTGACGAAGGTATTTTCTACACACTCTGCGATTCGCTTATGGGTCATACCCTTAGATCCATTAGCATTGTAAATATTACTATCATTAACAGTTGCAGATTCATTCATAGTCCCATCAGGCAGTTTAAAGCTAGGAACATTTGTCCCCCAACCAAAGAAGTCTCCAACACTTTTAGTTGGTACATAGTCATTCTCATCATGCGATTCATCAACTTCAACTCCATATGTAATAGCAACGTCTTGAGCTACTGCCAAACAACAACGACCACCATTTACACACATACGCCCTCTAGCTTTCTTCTTATTCTTTCGTAGTGCATCAGCCCAAAGTTGGTTACGATACACTATTTGTGCTTTAGTTGGCTTTAGGAGATTTTTTGTTTTCTTCATGTTATTATTATAGTCGGGTTTTAATTAATTGCTTAGTCGATATCATCGAAGTCTACGTATGTGATTTCATCAGGCTTATTACGATTATCGTCATATTTTAACTGTAATCTTATAGCAGTTTTAGCTGCTTTTAAAGAGGTAAAGGTTCGATAGTCTGGTCCTATCCCATAGAAATCAAACGTCCATAGGTCATCACCAGTAGGAACTCCCCAATACAAATAAAATTTTCTTTGTTGGACTATGAATTCGAATGAATCATAATCTCCATAACGTTTAACTATTCTATACTTTTTCATACACTATACAATTTTCTTTAAGGTTCTTACCACAAGCAAAGCAAAAGATCGCCTGATAGTCTGCATTAGCAGCTACCATGTAAAACTCCCCTTTACTATATGATAATACAATGTCAGGACAATCAAGCCCATGTTCGTGACAAATATATCCTAATTGTCCTTTAGCTGTATCACAACAGAATTTGTTAAATCTCATGTTGTTGTTATTATAGTCGGGTTTTTAATTAGCCTAATCCAAAATCTTATATCATCTTGGCGGGTTAATATTGGTCCATAACCACCATACATGCGATGGATGTAACCATCATGTCTAAGTTTAAATAGGGCGTTCACCCATGATTGATTATTAGTCATTTTATATGAGGCTTGTGGGGGAATCGAACCATAACATCAATTAATACACAACTACTGACTAGTCTTCACCATGTATCTCTATCAGTTCCCTATCTTCGATATTAATTAGTACAATATATCGATGCGTATACCATTCCGCTTACAAACCTATGATGATCTAGTAGCAGTATTCCATGCTACTAGATCGGGGTGTTGAATGTCGAAAAACAACACATATCCTAACACTGGTTAGAAATTCTTTGCAACACGTTCCTTAATCTCTGCGAAGGTGTGTTCTGTAATAAGTTTACTATTCTTGAAGACTGGAACAAAGGCACAGTTCTTAACTTCATCCCAAGTAGCTTGGTCTTTCATATAGAATCCGCCTTTATCATCTTCATAGACAGCAGTAAGTCCTTTGGCAGACTTCTTGAGTCCATCATCAGTCTTAGGATCTTTGAAGATCTCAATACCTTTACGTTCACCATCTACTAGGACTTCTCCATAGGTAGACTTAACAGCGAATCCATGAGTATCCCTAGTGACAATAGCATTAGGAGAGATAGCACCTTGATAGGTAAAGCTACCGATTCCGAATACTACGTTAGTAGATGCAAATCCCTTAGCTTCAAGACGTTCACAGATTTGTGTAGCACGTTCCAAGGTAATACTATCACCATAGATTGCGCCAATGTGACTATCAAGTTGAATGTAATCCTTGGAAGTCTTAGTTCCGCCAAAGATCTCATAGAGACATTGAACCATACCTTTGACTTCGTTTTCGGTAAGTTCTTTACCTTCACGATATTGTTTAAAGTTACCAGTTTTATCAAATGTTCCATTCCAATCACCCTTTTCGTGAAATTTTCCATCTTCCCCAATGACAATTTCATCTGACATATAACCAGTGACAATCTTAACAGGATCTCCGCTATCAGGTCGAATGACAACCTTACCATCTCTGGCCATGATCTTATCTTTAAGTTGGGCTAGGATACCATTAGTAGGGTCTACTACGTTCCAGAAATCCCAAGTATCACTAACGATACTTACGATACCATCGGGATATGTTTCAGTGATAAGACGTTCGAAGGCTAGTAGTTCGCCAAGTTTTTGTTTTTGTTCGTGTATTAGTTTCATAATTTATTGTCGTGTGATTATTATATTTGGGTTTTAATTAGTTAAAAATCCTCTAGATTTTTCCTTTTTCTTTTGGATCTTGTTATACACGATTGATATGTAACGTGGTTGAAGGCTATTCACACTATCGTAATTTTATTTCTGGAAGATTTAAGAAAGGGGAAGTGAAATCTCTCCACCCTTTTAAACCCGTTGGTTTGTCGGTTTATTATTTGGGCAGTATTCGTAAATCTTCTCTGTTTTAGGATTGGCTACTGTGTGTTTTTCTCCTATGTAATAGTTCCAGTAAGCCTGAACGCTACACTTATTTTTATATTCATCTGGCATACACTGAGGAGGTTGATTAAATTCGCTATCTACAGGCATACCAATTGGGCAATCTTTCAAAGCATCGAAACACTTAGTAATACTCAAATGCTTTTTACCGTAACGCTTAGTATATTCCTCGCCAAGTGCCGACATGTGATTAAATAGCCAATAGTATTGGCTGCTGTTATTTCTGCACCATTTGCTAGACGGGTGGTTATAATGGGCTTTTTTATAAGGTATATAGCTATTATTATATCCCTTCTCTTCTGAATAATGATGGTGAGCCGTGCATAACATTTGTGCTGATTCAAGTATCATCTTAACTACATGTCTATTGTATTGCAGTTGCGCGGCTTTTTCGGGGTCTTTATCTAGGTAAAATATATTCATATCTAGGTATATTTTTATTTCTTAATTGTCTTTTTCGTTCTTGTTATACACGATTGATATGTAATGTGGTTGAAGGCTATTCGCACCATAAAGAACACCATCCCTTGTCACCCAAACACCATCATCGAGTTCTATCCATTCTCTGCCCTGACTATTAAGTTTTAGCAATTCTTCCATTTCCTTTTTAGAAAGGCTCTCCTTCCTGAAAATAATACTAGTGCATAAACCTTCTTTGTAAATAGCTTTTATTTCAAACCCATTATTTGAAAAGTGTGCTACCTTTTTATTATGTAACAAAAAGGTAGGCTCCCCATACCTCCTTGTGCATTCTTCAACTGTTTCTCCAATTATTCCGTATAGAGAAGAACTAGAAAGTAAAAGCAGCAAAAATAGTAAAAACGTTTTCATAATTATTTGGTCGAGTAATCAAACAGTCTAGCCGCGAGCGTTTATGATCGGCTTGGACATGAGTTGATATTACTGTGAGTTTATTTTGCTTTGTAGATACCTACGGGGAATGGTCTTCGTTTTGATAGCTTTTCCTCTAGGGCTAAAGATAATCTTAGCCGACCAAAGCTTTTACGTAGGAGTAATACTCGTAGGCTTCATCAATCTCATCAGGAAGTTCCTTAATGATTGCGGCAGATCCAAGGCACATGCAAGAATGCTCCGTAGCCGAAACACTAGCACCAACAAGTTCTTTATCACTATCAGCACCATAGAACTCTTCAAGGTAATCAATGGAGGGAACTGTATCAGTCCCAGAAAATGCCATCAAGTGAGCAGCCCCAGACATAACAGCAGATTCATAAGAGGAATGTCCTCGGAAACTAAAGTCATGTCCTTGAAATGGAACGAAGTCGATCATATCTGGATTAGTCTTCATTGCCCATTCATTAAGGATCTTGCGATACATAACAGCAGTCGTTAGACTTGTGCAAGGCAACCACATACTAGCAGAGATAATTGTTTCCTCTCCATTAGTCAACCAAAAGAAACGAGGGTCTGTATTGAACATCACGAACATAGGAACGCGAAGATCAACATTAGAACCTTCAGGCAATGCCCAAAATTCAAGAGGTAGATAACCAAGAGCGTGAAGATCACGGATATGTTGATCCCCAATCTTATTGGTTCCGACATAGTTCTTAAGACGACGAGTGTAACGTGTTACAACTTCTTCGATATCTTTTTCAAAGAAGTTACGATTCCAATCTTCAATTAAATGCTTCTTAACGAAGGCTTGAAGACCGAAGAAGAATACCTTATCTAGTCCTTCTACACGACTACCACGGGCAGTCATATTAGAGAAGACCAATAGGCTATTATCTGGGTATTGGCGGCGATGATCACACTTGTAACCATCGTATGTTAGTTCTGGATTAATTGTCATATTATTTTTCTTTACGTTTAGAGTATACTTGGGTTTTAATGAATTTCAAAATGTCCACTTAGGATTCTTAGGGTGAACGAAAGTATTATCTACACATTCTGCGATTCGCTTATGGGTCATACCCCACTCTTTAACACCGTTAGAGAATCTAACTGCATCGTTCAAATCGGGCGCACTATCCCCACCAGCGTTTGATGTAAGTAGAGTCGGTGTAAAAGAATCCCATCCAAAGAATTTTTCTACATTTTCATGGGGATACGATTCCTTGTCTTCATAACCTGCATCAAGCTCATCATCAGGAATATGGACACCCTGTTGTATTGCAACGTCTTGAGCTACGGCTAGACAACACCGACCACCAACTTCATCATACATACATGATGTGGCTTTCTTCTTATTCTTTCGTAGTGCAGCACTCCAAAGACGATTGCGATATTTGATTTGTGCCTTAGTAGGGTTTAGGAGATTTTTCGTTTTCTTCATGTTATCAGTATAGTCGGGTTTTAATTATTGGCCAGCGTGGAATGACATACTTCCTACAAGTTGAACTTTACCATCATCATCAATAGCCACTTCAAAGCTATCAGTTCCAATGTAACCATCATCATATGGATTATTCTCACTAAGGATCTCCTCTCTACGTTCATCACTCATCCCTTCATCATAATCAGGATGATCTTCAATCAAAGCGTCCTGTGTAGGATATACGTTCATTGTATAACCCCCATCTTGATTATCTTGTAGTAGAGTGTGAACTTCTATCGTTTGGGTTTTCATATTATTTTCTTTCGTTTAAAATGTGTGCAATAATTTGTCTTATGGAACGTTCAACACCAATCTGAAGTAGAATCTTTTTCAAATGTTCTGTTGAACAATCAATCAATCTAACATACTTTAGTGGTTGCTTACCATCTTCCCCATAAGTTCCCCATTCAGCCAACTTAACCGCTTGTTTGAAATCACTAATAGTGATTAGATAATTTTCTCCTGTTGTCATACTATTTTGAGGTTATGAGGTTTTTCTGGTCAATCATCCTTTTAATACCTTCTAAAGAATTTATATTCATGGAAACTCCATGCCGACGGGCAGAAAAGTGAGGAATAGGTGTAAACCTTCTTGGATTACCAATCTCTAGTTCGTGAAGTTCTAGTTTCCTAGTGCTAAAAGAGAATTCATGGATTTCCCAGCCAGCATAGTGTATTGATTCGTTTCGCTTAAACATACCCTAATTATAGTCGGGTTTTAATTATTGGTTAATTGTAAAGGTCTTAACAACCTCTTCGGGAGGTAGCTTCTTAGAGGCAGGTTTCAACATCCTATATCTGCCAACCCTATGAAGTCCCACTAGGTCTGGAGTTTCACACCATTCTTCGATATAAGAATCATACCTCGCACAATATACATCATCAATAGATACTTCAAGATCGAAGAATTGTCTTAGGTCTAGGTATCGATAACGGAATAACCCTTTTCTAAGGGCATACTTACCACTGGGTCGTTTTACCATTTTAATTTTCATAATTCATCAATGATCTTATCTCTTGCAGCTATAATAGCTTTACCTAATAGGTTCGTCCCATCCCACTTAGACTTATCTAAGATATTTGGATCATCTTCTCCAAGCCCTACACCCCAAATTTTATCGTAAGGACTTGCCTCTACAAGTTCATAACCATCAGTGTAGATAAGAAGTTCTTTCCAAGCGGGATTGTGACTGAACTTTTTATAGTTAATCTCAGTGACAACATCTAGATTGATAGCAGACCACTTACCATGATCATAGTTCTTGATAGTCCTACCAATAGCCTTCATGTCTCTAGGATCTTTACATGCCATGATCCTCCCATAAGCATCATCATCTCCAAAGAGATTAGCCTTAGCAGCCATCATAGCTTGTTCAGCACAATTAAAGGTATCATCACCAATCTTAAAATCAGCCCTTGCCCATTGTGAGAAGATACCACCCCAGAAGTAAATCCTTCTTTGAGTTAGATCCATCGTTGCACCCAAGAGGTGCGATTTATATAGTATCACATTCATTGCAAGAAGAATGCGAAAGTCTCTTTAATGATAGTCATATTAACTTCTTGACAAATCATCCATTTGATCCATGCGATAGGCATGAAGAAAAAGTCTACAATTGACCAGAAGATACTATTATGAATTGTATATCCAATCATAGCGGTTGCGATTGTGAGAATTAGATATAGGAATTGATTTATATGGCTCATATTTTTATTATTTTAAATTTAAATTTAGTTAGGGTTCAGCTTATCATACGTTGTAACGATATCACGAACAGCTTGAATTGGAACTCTCTGACAACCAACACTAACATATGATTTAGTGCTAGTGACTTGTGCATCATAGTCATCTGTAAGTTCGATCTTAACCATTTTAGGTGGGTTGAGAGTAGAAGCGTTAAACGTCTTTTCGAATTCCACAAATGGGATTAGGTCATTACTATCATCCCAGATATTAAAGGGTTTATTATATTCCTCCCATGCAGGTATAAGGGCATTAAACTTACCAATATAGGGTTTGAGGTGTTTACTCTCTACCTTTTCAATCTCCTCCGAAAAATTATCATAAATGTATTCATTAAAATTTAGGGATTCGAGAAGTCTCTCAAGTTTAATATCCCCCCTAACAATCATCTCATAGTCCCAAGCATGGGCTGTAACTTCATATGAGAAATCATAGGGTCGGTCAAAACTTACAGTTGCAAGGATAAAGACCTTGGGATAAACTTCAAATTCGTATTTACATTCTAGTGGTATCAGCGCGAGGGCATTATATAGTGCCTTGATTTGTGCTTTTGTTTTCGGTTTCTTCATAATATCAGTATATTCGGGTTTTAATTAGTTACTCTCCCCCACATATAGGGCAGATAGAAGCAGGGTGATCAAAATTACCTTCTCCACATTCCTTACATGGGTAGTTTACATTCTCACTCATTTAATCAAAACATTGGTCTGTTCTAGATCCACCATTCATTTTTAGCTTCAATAGAATACCAAGCAACTTCGTAGTCGTTACTAGAGTAAGGACTTGGAAATTGAACTGTAATGTTGTATGTATTCATAATTTAAACGGTCATATTTTTAACTGTTATATCAAAGCACTTGAACCTACTAACACCGGGGAAATTATGTGTATCCCAATCTTTTCGAGAGTTAGATGTATATACCCTATCGAAGAACTCACATACTCGCTCAATACCTTGCCTACAATCACTATGACTAGTGAACAACATAAGAGGGCCACAGTTTTTAAACCTTAATACACCCCCAAGACCTAAGAAGGTTCCACCCATTGAATTAATATCATCAACGATTAGAGTAGGGTATCCATTAAGATCATCTGCTTGAACGTGGAACTCCTTAAGACTTCCATCCTTAACATCCCTAACCTTCTCACAACGGATAAGATTAAAGTTCCTATGGGGCATACTATTAGTCAAGTGTTTTACAATACCTGCTACACGCTTACCAGCACCAGCATCAGGACAAGCAATGTTCCAAGTAATATATGGATTAACGGCATCTAAGATAATCTCAGATACGAAGTCATTATCAAGTTCAAGTTGGACACAGTTATCAAGCAATGCTGGAGTTACTTCCGAGTGGGGTCTATAGATAGACACCTTATCAAAGGCACAACCATTAATCATATCCGCAAAGATCTTAATAGTCAATGGTTCTCCTTCATTACATACACGATCTTGTCGAGCAGCAGGGAAGTAAGGCATGATTAGTTCAATATTCTTAAAGCCCATACGCTTTGCAGCATCATTGGCTAGAACAACCATAATCAAGTCTCTAACGTTGTTATAACGTTGAGTGATGATTAGACCTAAATCAGTTGACACTGATTCGTCAATAATTTGAAAGTGGGGTTCGCCACCTTTAAAATCCAATTGCTTATGCGCTAATTCATGCCCCTCAGTTGGGTTGAATTTAGGGTCTAGGTTTAAAGCGTATTTAGTTTGCATCATGTTATTAGTATATTCGGGTTTTAATTATTGAAAAGATTATATATTGAAAGTATGCTTTCACGCCAAAGGGACGGGTTGTGCATTATTATAGCACGTTACTACTTTCATGTTTCACACGACTAGCCTATGTCATTTCACAGGTACTTACAGTCTCAAACAGTCTCATTGATATCTCCAAACAAGCCAACTGAATACGTCAGTCTTCATAATACTATATCTACTTCGTATTACTACTACGCCATTTGGAGTGTTGATCCCACTTTTTAAAAGATTGCTGCCTTTAAGCCAACTTCCTTTCAATATATAAAAGTGGTTGTGTCAGGCTTTGAACCCTGAACTAACTCCATCAAATGGAGTCGTGCTACTTACACCACACAACCGAATCTTTAGATGAAGACAGTGATAACACCATCATCCTCATCCCATTCAAACCAAAGTTCTTGGAGAGCATCTAGGATACTTTCCTTAGTTGGATATTTAGGAGAGAAGCTATTCTGAATTTGACGAACAGTTACGTCAGTATAACCATCATCAATCTTACGTTCAATATATGCTGAAACTCTCTTAATTAGGATATCACGGTCAGTAGATGAATTATCATCTTCCTCTGATACAAGGGTTTCTTCCCCTGTTTCACTCACAACGGAGTCTTCAATTTCTACAACAAAGTCTGATAGAACTTCGTATTTGGAAACACGACACTTTTGGAATGAGTAATCTTTTGGCACAGAGACTACATCAGCGGGGTTAACCTTAACCAATACCATCTTGGTTGCGAAACCACTAGCATAGTCCAGAGAACCTACATGGAGTCCATGAGAACATTCGTTAGACCTATCATCATCCACATCCCTGCGGAGAACTTCAATCACTTCCCCAATACCATTGAAGATGCGACCCATCCCATCAACCTTACCTTGAAGGACCTTAGTCTTAGTATTACCAGTCGAAGAGTAGTAATCATTTTTAACTCCCTTATAGGCTACAAGGAATCCATCTTCCGTAATTGGAAGTTCCTTATATGAGAGGAAGTCAACCAGTTCATCAACGGAAGAGGAACTTGGGTTCTCCTTAAGATTTTCCCAAAACTTCTCAAAGTGTCCAATGGGTAGACCATCTTCAATGATGGACTTAACCTTGGTTGCCAAGGACTTAGGTAGAGCTTCCCCATGATAGAAGATATCATCTTCTACGATTTCGAACCCATCCTTACCGTGGATTGAGTTAACACTTCCCTTAGTTAGAAGTTTATCTAGAGCATCTTCCTGTTCTTCGACAGGAAGACCCAAGATTTCAACAACCCTAGCGTATTTCTTATCGGACTTTTCGACTCGGATTTTCCTACCACTATCAGTAAAGACGGTGACGGCAATTGCATTTGTAATGTATTTCATATCGTGTTTATTGTATTCTATTTTTTCTATTTGTCAAGGACTGCTATCAGTATATTCGGGTTTTAATTACGTCAGTTTCAGGATCACTTTAAAATCTGCTCTAGTGATGCTTTTACCATAACTCTCATCTAAAGATGCGAGAATTCTACCTCTAGGGGATGACTCCTTAATTAACCTATTTTTAAGTTCAAGAATGCGATTAAGCCTACTTGGAACTTTCTTAATAGCTTCGATAATTCTAGGGTTATGGCCAATTTGGAAGAACACTCGTTTAGCATTATATTCTGCGTTTGCTGATGCAGCTTTGGCATCTCGCAATTTGATAATCTCGTCACGTCTAGCCTTATACTCTTTCGAGTCAGGAGTTAGCCAACCAAGTTCTACCAATCCCTCCAACAGTTTTTTACTTGAAACATTCCAAAAATTGGAACGTGTTCCATACTCTTTAACGTAAGCAACTGTCCTAGCATTCAACAGATTCATTGACGCATCCTTATACCAGTCGTCATCTTGTTCAATATCTCCAAAGTATTTCGCAATGGTATATTGTTCCATCTCTTCAATGGTGAAATCTTCCCTATAACCACAGTCCCTATATGCTATGAATGATGTCTGAGGGCCACCATCACCAGTCAAAAGTTTAGGAAGTTTAAGCTTCTTAACATCAACGAATGCACAATCCGAAGTATCTAGAGTATCACCTGTGTTATATCGTTCCAAGTGGTCAACTCGAATATGCATATATCCCCCATATTCTTCACCCTCAATAAGTGTTAGCGAGTTTTCTAATCGTTTGTGCCAATTATTGTTATTCTTAATATTTGGAAATACGTAGATAATATACTTACCATTATTGACAGGTTTTGCGAAAACCTTACCATACGGCCTTACCATATGTGACTTAAAAGTTACCGTATCTGGAAAGCAATTACGGAAAGTATAGTCAAACCAATCACCTGTATGATCCGTTGGGGATGTATTACCTGAAATATACTCTCCATACTTAGGAACTTTAATACCAGACTTATCTTCTTCTGCGAGTTTAAGAAGTAATGTTCGGATCTCCTCGAAGATCTTCTCATTGGCTGGAGTGGTTTCAATACTTTCCCTACTGATTGGAATTGTGAGTTTTCCAATAGGAACATCCACTACAATAGTCGATTGCAGCTGTGCAATTCCCGGACATGAGAAGTTATATTCATAAATGATACCCCCCATTCGGATACATATACCTTTTCCATACATACCATCCACCCGATAGCTAATGTCATATCCATTGATGGTATAACCCCCCCTCTGAATTGTTCTCAGAGGTATAATAGGAATTACAGTAGTCTTAGAATAACGATTATCAAATACAATTTTCGTATTTGGACGTAGACCCTCTACAAATTTCGCAGTCTTTTCGATGAATGAAACGTGATCGATATTAATATCCAAAGAGATTTCAATACCTTGCTCAGTAGTTGGTTCCTTACTAATTTCAAAGATCTCTCCAACTGGAATACCATTCTTACCAGCCCCTAGACTGGAACAGTAAGTAGTCTTAAGACCTTTATGGTGGGAGATAATGATGAAGCTATCAGTGTAGCATAGAGGACTCTTAGAGCCTACTCCAAACCCCCCAATGGATTCATTATCATGTCCTTTGGTAGATTCGAAATACATACCGAAGACGTTACGAATATCATGGTCACTAAGTCCAAGAGCATAGTCTCGGACTTTCCAATGCCATTTACTATCTTCAAGGTAGACCGCAACCTCTACATTCTTTTGAATTTTATGTTTAGTGTGTTCATCATCAGCATTGCTGATAAGTTCACGAATTACGGCAAGCTTTTTATCTGTATAGATCCTATCCCGTAGGAAGTAGCTTGCAATGTCCATGCCTTTAACAGACATGCCCATGACGGAGGAAGCCATTCCCTCCGATGCGATTGTTTTAGTAGTAAGAACTCCTGTTTTCATTGTGGTATCAGTATATTCGGGTTTTAATTAACGTTTTCCAATCAACCTCATCCAGATGTGGTTTAGTAGCCAGTAAAGTGTTCGGAAAAATCCGGTGACGTATACGTATATTGTGTTCATTGTGGTATCAGTATATCCGGGTTTTAATTAACACCTTCAATCTTAATCCCAAAAGTAATAGACTGTAAGATCTTCTCTTCAATCTCTTTAAGAGTAAACTTAGGGATTGGTTTATCCTTATTGTATCCATAACCCCAATACTCGCCATGATGTCTAACTTTACCATGTATCGTCTTATTACGACAAGGATTGTATTTCTTAGATATTTTAGCTTCACGACCATTATATTCACATTCATCTAGATATTCTTCATCGTCAATACGATCAAGTTCTTCTAAAGCTTTCATATACTCTATCTGTCCCCATACTTCCCCCCACTTATCAAATGAGTAATCACGATTGGAATACATGATACCAGAGTATATATAAGTGTTACCTGTTTGGGTAAAACTATAAATCTCCTTCTCTGTCAGGGATATATAATATTCAATTTTCATGGTATTGGATTTTGAGATTTATAATCTTCAATCAGTTTAGCGTAGTTCTTAATGAGTTTACGACAATCTGTAATGTCTGGATGTTTATGGGAAAACTTATACATTAGGTAATACCTATCATCTACCATTTGAATACGATACCGTCTTCTGAAACTACCAGTATAGGTATCAAACATCGTAACATTAGATATGGTTACTGAATCCCACTGTTTTAGAATCTTAATAGTAAGGTTCCACACATGCGTAATTCTATTCTGCCTAATGAATTGTCTACGTTGACACCTAGTTAGAATTCCATCTAACATATCAACTTCAATAGGGTCATCAATTAAGTTGATAGCCCTGTCAAACTCATTAATAACATCCTCTCTTGTAAAGAATCCCCACCATCGGAAGAATGTATTACCTTTAAAGTTTACTGCGAACTTACTCATACCTAAAGTATACTCGGGTTTTAATTATATGATTTCTATGTGGGAAGCTTAGGACTTGTACCTAAACTTTCTCGTTTTCACAACGACCTGTGCTACTTACACCAACCTCCCAATCTCTTAAAGAGATTTAATGTTAGAATTATTCAAGACTCTTGTAAAGTCTCGCGTATCTACATTCACCCATTCCGCTCGGTGTTGATTCTTACGATCAAGAACCATAGTCTCTCCACCAAGGACATGGAAACTTCCATCTGAATGTCGAACCATCTTAACATTAAAGACTTTAGGATTCTTCATCTGATCTTTATTTTCCAACCACTGTTTATTTTTTCTTTTCATAAATTCTCGTTATTCTTATTGTATCCTGCACCATTATCTAAGAAGTCGTTAACTTCTAATTCGTTGATTATATCTTCACACTCATCCTTAAGAATATCTAAAGTTTTGTGATGGGCGCGGTAACGCTGGACAGGACAATATTCCGACGTATCAAAGTTATCAATTTTACTTTTTACATGTCTAATTTCTTGCTCCAGTTTGGATTTTCGGATTTCATATTCATCATCTGTCATAAAATTTAACTAGTCCTATTGTGGTCTAATATTCTAATAGTTTTGGTTGACATCACATCAGATATTTCATCGAAGCTCCATACATCTTTCTTATAATCCCAACCACAGTCAAGACCCTTTTGTAATTCTGCTTCAGGTCTACGACCGACATCTTGTAAGTGGCTATGCCCAGATAGCATCCATGATGCCCTTGAGTCCTTATGCCAAATCCTAAGTGGGAAATGATTCATGACTACAATCTGTTTCCCAATTCGGATCTCTTGATGATTTCCAAGGAATGTTATATGTCCCATCGTATGAGGATATACCTCTAATTCAAGCTCATATGTTTCTCTAACTGATTCCTTGTAGATTCGAAACATGTTGGATTCATGATTCCCCCAAAGATAGTTAACATTCCTACACTTGATACGACTAATCCATTCTCTACACTGCCCATCGGAAGCATTTAGGAAATTATCCCCAAGAATCCAAAGAATATCATCCTCTCCGACCCTCTCGTTAATAGTATTAATCTGATGTTCTGCACACTCTATATGACTACCATAGCCTCTAGCTTTCCATATAGGAAGATCCCATGATGGATCGTGATATGTATGGAGATCACTTGTCCAATAATGTTTAGCCCTCGTATCCCAAGGATATTTTAAAATCTTATTCATCTTTCACTCCCTTCTCTTTTTTTAAGTATTCCATTATCTCGTCTGTTGAAGTGAGTCTATCACTCTCCACCCCCTTGTCAAGGATTAAAAGCACAGGGGTAGTTCTAATTTTATGCTTTTTGAAATTCTTTGGATGATCCTTTTCATTCTTCCAAACCATTTCAATATCTTCCTGTTCCATCTTTCGTTTAAGCATGAATCCAAGACCCTCCCAAGGATTAAGGAATAGTATAGTAGTCACGCTAACAACTCCCCGACCAATTTAGAGATTTTCTTGTTGTCAGCCTTACCTTCAACTTGTCCAACGACACGTTGAATAACTTTACCCATATCTTTCCTAGTTTGGGCAGCTAAATGGTTGATAGCATCTAATACAATGATTCTCAACTCATCATCTGTGAGGTCTACAGGTAAGTAGGTCTTAAGGACATCGATTTCATTGTTCTCTGTACGAATGAGGTCATCCCTTAGAGAACTAACGAACAAGTTGATCGCATCCTCCCTCTTAGAGATCTCCTTACGGATAATTCCAATGACTTCTAATTCCGATACGACCTCGTTAACATTACCCTTTAAGAGTGCTGCATTTTGGATCGATGATTTAATTTGACGAAGGACATTAAGTTTCGTAGTGTCCTTGTCCCTCATTGCTTGTTTTAAGTCTTCTTGTAAATTCATAATTCTCCAGCTTCTTTTAATAACTTTCTAGCTTGTGCTAACTTCTATATTTGACATAAAAATATTATATACAATTAATAAAAAAGCAAGCTTATTTAGAGTTGATTTAATAAGTGTATAATTGACTTACCCACGGCAAAAGCTAGATTAACGGGGACAGCATTACCTATTTGTTTATATTGGGCAGTTAAACTCCCCTGTAAATCCCACTCATCGGGAAAGGTTTGTATCCTTGCATACTCTCGTACCGTAAATGGCCTAACTTCGTCTGGATGACAACGTTCCGTTTGATTTTGATTAGGAGAACAAACTAAAGTTAAACTAGGTTCATCCCAATGCATACGCCTAGCAATACCAGTCTTACCTCCACCTAGATAAAAGCTCTTACCCATATAAGATTTTTGTATATCAATTGGTAAATCTCTCCAATATCCACCGGGGGGTACTAATTTTAAAACATCATATTTTCTATCTGAGTATAATTGACCTTTAGAATTAGGAACAGACTTATTATACAAAATACCTTTCATTAACCCATCTTTCAAAGCAAGCGGTCTAACATACGCAGAAGGCGCATTATATGTTAATTTAGAAACTAAATCGTTTCTAATTCCTACTAAAAATAAGCGTTCTCTTTTTTGAGGAACTTTATAGTGAACAGCCTTTAATAACATTGGGTCTACTAAAGTATAACCTAAATCAGTTAATACATTTTTTATAGTATTTAAGGTTGCACCTTTATTATGGGATAGTAGACCTTTAACATTTTCTCCTACAAATACCTTTGGTTGCACCTCTTTAATTGCCCTAGCAAACTCAAAGAATAATGTACCTCTAGTATCTTCAAATCCTTGTTGTTTTCCCGCAGATGAAAAAGCCTGACAAGGAAAACCACCTGCAAGTAAATCCACTTTATCTACGTAAGGGGAAAAATCTAAATTAGATACATCTCCTTCTACTACATTCCAATTAGGTCTATTATACCTTAAGGTATTACAGGAGGCTTTATCGAACTCATTTAATAAAATATTATTAAATCCCGCCTTTTCTAAACCTATAGCCATTCCACCACCCCCAGCAAATAACTCTAGGGATGTGTAATCGGACTTAGATTTAATAGATATAAACTCATCCCAATTACTATTCAATACTGGATTTAAAGGAGCTATATTCAATAAATCTTTAGCTAAAAAATTACCATCCTTATTACAAGCTAATTTTCCCTTTTTCTCCCAACTTTGTAATGTTCTATCCGATATTGATAAAATACTCAAAACTTCTCTTCGTGTAAAATCTTTAAGCTTTATCATAATATATTACGGGTTTAGATGGTTTCTTAGGTTTACCACTTACACTCATTTTCTTACAGGGTTTCAACCTTACTCACAGCAACGTCTTGAACATTAGATGGAAGACGACCCATACTTTCCAAGAAGTCTTTGATCTCTTGACATGTATAACTACTACCCTTCATACGTGATTGGACTCTCTTCATAGTCACTGGACTATGATCATCCACATAGTTGAGGATCTTAGTTTGATCTCCCAATGGCATTGGATATTGAATCAATGTCAGAGTTGGTAGTGGTTGAGAAGGAGTTGGGACTAATTTAGAATCCGCCAAGCTAAAGACCCTATAACCATTTGGAGAGTTCTCCGCATCGTAATCGCTAAGAAGATCATTCTCTAAGAGTTCTGTAAAGATGAACTTTACGAAGTCATGGGGAACATTACCACTGCTTCCAAAGATACTATAATCTTTATCCACGCAACTACGAATTTCCTTAGTTACATCATAGATGGAAAAATTCTCATCCTCGAAACCCTTGATGGCCAAGAGTACTGCTGTTGTTATGTTTATTTGTTTCATTGTAATTCTAGTAGATATTTGATCTTAATTTGTTTTTCGTTATAGACGATTAGCTCATCATTTAGGAATGACGTATTCTTAGGCAATGCCCAACATGAATCATACCCAGATGGTAAGTTAGAGAAGCAATTCGTTGCATAGTATGGTTTACCCATAGCAAAGTCACACACAAACAACCAACCACTATCTCCTTTACCTTGTCCCCATCTTCCAAGACTATAACCTAGACTCTTAGATGCAGTTTGTGATCCATATACACCATTACCAAACGCTTTACCTGCAATTGCAGCAGTAGATGGAGGACTAGTGAATAGACCTGTTTTCAAAATACTTAGGATGTTCGATTGACCGCTTCCATGCCACACTTCAACGATGTTCTTATCCTTCTCGACAAAGTTAGCATTGTAATCCACAATGTCAACAGCGTAAATGTGCTTAATTTTCACATGATCGTAATTGTGCATCCTTCTGGTGGACTTTTTATACCAATCAGTGACTTGCTTGATAATCTTTGGTTCTTTCACCATTGCCATATCCAAATTGAACACCTTTTCGAGTGACTTCTTAGTAGAATTACCTTTAGGCTTAGTTGCAAGTTCAACACTATTAGATAGTGCATCAAGAACGTCTGATTCCTTAGCAACCTGTTCAACATCGGGGAAGATATCTTCATATTGAAGTCCTCCCCCTTTAGGTCTAGGGATGATCTTTAGATATTCATCAATCTTCTCATTGAACACATCCTTACCATTCTTCTTAATGTTCTTATGGAAGAAGTCCAAGAGTAGTCTAGCATCATCAATACCATCTTGTGTGACAATGCCAAGAGGTGTTTGGAATACACCATTATCAAAGCTAATACTTGTAGAGTTAGTGATCTTATGAACATTACTATCCGCAAGTCTCTTAACCAACTGCTTCAAGCTAGGTTCAGATAGCTTAATTTGAGCCAAGGCTAGGTCTGCAAGGGACGACTTGTTAATGACTGTAGGAGTTGCGCCTTCCATTAGGACTCTAGCCCTAGAATAGCCTTTCTTCTCTTTTTCCCTGATCTTCTTTTGAAAGAATGATTCCCCTTTAACTCCATAGTTATGTGTTTGGGGATTCGTAGCCCCGACAACGCCATAAGTTGCGATAACGGTTCCATCCTCCATAAGTTCTCCATCCCAATGCTTATAGGAATTCTTCTTAAGATCGGAAAATACCAATCGAACTTTCTCTTTTGATTTACTCATATTAGTAGTATAATCGGGTTTTAATCAATGTAACTCTCAATAGCGATTCTAATAATCTTATCGTCGATCACCTTATCATCAAGTTTTTGGAAAGCGTATGGAATCATCCATCCAGACCACTGAGTAGTAATTGCTAATGCTTGCTCTTTGCGAGTATCATACTTAGAAATGTATCTCTCAATCTCTAGGTCGATAATAGTGCGAGTATGCACTACCTTACCATAAGCCTCTGTAACTTGACCAATGTAGTCCTTACACTTTTCGGCAATTTCAAAGTCCAAGGTGTTCTCTATGTAATTATAGAAATCCTTCTCTTCAATAAATTTAGGAGATGCTATGAATACATCTAATACTTGCTTAACACCTTTGATGCCAGTAGCAAGCTTATGTAGCTCACAGTATAGATCGGCTTTGATCTTCTTAAGAGTTTGACCATCAGGAGAGTATAGAACTACACCTTCCTTACCAACCCATGCTTCTACATCAAGCATACATTCATATATATTCTTATAGCTATACTTCTTAGGACGAGGAACCTTAAATGTATTTTTGGCCAAGTCATCTAATTGATCTTGGGTGAAATATTCACAGGTATCATTATACACAGCACCAACCAAAGTTAATGTTGGTTCTTCAGACTCTCTCAAGACTATAATGTTAGTTGGTGTAGTCCACTCAAACAATAGAGTTACGTTATGGGTATCGGACTTCTGTAACAATGTCCAGAATCCAGACCCAAACACCCAAGGATACTTCTCTATAAGAGTATCGATCTCATGGCCATTATCTAGTTGACGAGCATCTATAGTTCCTCTGGTTCTACAGATAAACTCCCCTTTATACTTGGATACGATCAATAGAGAACCATCCAACTTATGTCTAGCATCAATAGGCCAAGACTCATCCCAAGGTTGGAACTCTGGACGTTCAGAAAAGTTTACAAACTTGCCAAACCCTTGCGATACCACAAAGTTGTCGGATTGTCTAACAATACAAGAGCGGAATCGTGAATTGTCATCAAACCACTTAGTCCCCATATCTTCTGGGTTAATGAGCCAACAAGGATCACCGCCTACAATACATTCCTTGTATTTAAATTCTTCTTTATTTGGTAGAGTTGGCATGGTATTTATTTCTGCATTTTTCGCAGAGTTCCTTGGTTAATTTATAGAAGTCCTTATTCGATCCATTATACATTGAATATGCACATTGAATCCATTCTTGTCTACTCTTAAGAGCATCGTGTCGTTCCTTTGCAATAATACGAATAATCTCAGTCTTGGATAGACCCTTTAGGTCTGTGACTGTTATATCTTTACAATTCATCGGGTTTGCGTTGTTTGGGTTCTTTACCCTCTCTTACGTGTTTTCTTACACTTAAGTCCAATCATGTATTTCGTATTCATACCCAGAGTATACTCGGGTTTTAATTAACGACCATTCTTAGCAGCATCTTGTCGAATCTTCTTAGCTTCCTTCTTATTTGGAATATGCTCCCTAGTAGAGAGGACTTTCTTAATCGTTACTAAGTATGCATCATACTCTTCCATATCATTTTTTACGGAGGTTAGAATGTTCTTACTATATTCAAGACTTTCAATTAATTCTTCAACTCTTGCCGATGCATAATTATGAGACTGTTCGGTTTGACCTCTATAGGCACGAACATCATTTAGAATTGACATTACCTGCTTGGTGTGTTTACCTTCTAGTTCTTCTTCTGTGTATATTGTATCTTTCATATTAACTAAGTTTAAGACTGTTTCTAAGATTCTCTTCTTGACGCTCCAATACAAAGTCTGGAACTCCATGCGTGTTTTCGTTGTCGTGCCTCTTTTCCATAACGATATAAGTAACGTTAAGACCAGCCTTCTCAGCTTGTTTAACGTAATACTTATAATCTTTAGCCTTACAATTGGTGTTAGCGACTACGATATTAGTAACTGTAACATCATGCAAAACTTTGTCAAACTTTGCCATACATGCTCCATGCGCTTCCCCAATCTTATCGGCAACAAAGTTATAGTTACCTTCATCATCATAGTAGAAATCATCTGCGGTGCAGATAACGGAAGGTTGTGCTACAAGCTTTGCGAACGTGGTCTTACCAGTTCCCGAAACACCTCTAAGTATAATTACATTTCTTTTTTTCATATTATCAGTATATTCGGGTTTTAATTAGGTTTATCGTTCTCCACTTTCTTACATCCCCAACCTTCGGAGCATTCCCATTTTCCATCGGTCTTCCTCATCAGGACTACCCGACTCTTAAATGGATGCCAGCAAAAAAACGCTTTTGAAGACGTTTTCCGTTTAATTCCACAAGTCTTACACTTGACCGTTCTAGTGTTTGGAAACATCTCTTTCATAGTGGATATGGGTTAGATAGACCACTAACTGGACGAGGCAAGAGTGTTGTTGAGATGCGGCTCATTGCCTTTAGTCGCGCCTTATGAAAAGCTTCTTTCTCTGTTCTAGCCTTAACCTCATACCAGTCCACGGCGGGACAATTAGAGGACGAATCGTAAGGGTAATGTACGGTGACGAAGTAGTTTTGATATGGTTTCATATCATCAGTATAGTCGGGTTTTAATTAGTATCTAAGATCTATCATTTCAACCTTAAGTAACGTAGCCCATGACCAGACCATTAGGAATGTGAATGGGTTTCTCATAAGTTGTGTGTTCCATTTAGCGAGATCCTTATAGAAATGCGGCGATGTAGTATAATACCACAACCAACACGGCATTGCGATTAGAGATGCAGGAACAATTATAACCATTGCTATGTATTTCATATTAGTAGGGTAGTCCGGTTTCGATTCCATCCTCGTAATATTCATAGAATTCCATCGATACTTTACCTAAAGCGTGTTCAGGTGTAACACCATTAACAGAAATGCCTAAAGGAACGTAAGTGGCATTAAACCATTCTTTCCCATCAGTATGATAATATTGCTTAATACCAACCTGATTTTCAATTTCTATAAATTCCGTGGGTTCAGGGTCTAGGATAGTATTATCCTCTACCTTGGTGTCGTGCCTTTCTCTGGTCTTGGAAACCTTCCAACCAGCGTTAGAGCATATACCACATTCAGAGTATCCACACTTATGTCGAAAGTGGTTATACTTCGACTGTTTTCCATATGTTTTCATTATCTCAATTCAATTGTTTTAGGCCAATATAGGCCAACTTTAGATCCACTCTTACCAGCCGAACCAATCGTTATATGTAATCCTTGATAACCGCTGTTATCGACAATTCCAAACTTATCCTTAAGCTTGTCAAGTTCTTCGGAATATACTTTCATGTAGAACATGATGAAACCTTTCCGATAACCCCCTCTAAGCATATCGATATCATACTCGAATTCAACCTCCTTACCATGATGGTGAACAGCTTTCTTCCACTTGATACCCTTATGAAGTTTTGACATAGCCAAAGTAACGTGGGATCGATGTAGAGGTTGTTGTAGTAAGATCCAATACTTCTTTTCGACGAATTGGCTATAATACTTTACAAAGTCATCAGAGACGTTAAGAACAATACGCCCTTTGTGCGGCTCAACTGACAACTTCCCTTTTGCTTTCAACATAGGGTTAGTATATTCGGGTTTTAATTGATTAAATTTTATAAGTTATAGAAGCGTTTCACACCATTAGGTAATGTGGTAGAGATAATACGATCCTTCTCCCCCCTTTCATATGTAAGCTTATCACCATTAGGTAATATGGTAGAGATTAGATGACCCTTCTCATTATATTCATATGAACATTTACGACCATTAGGATATGTCTCAGAGGTCATATTACCATCACTGTCATATTCATATATATAATTCTCACGACTATTATATGTTGTAGATATTAGATTACCATTTCCATCGTAATTATAGGATTGTGTATCACCATTAGGTAATATGGTAGAGATCAAATCCCCATTATCATCATAACTGTTTACGACCCCATTCGTCCTATTATCACTCATAGGGTTAGTATATTCGGGTTTTAATTGATTAAATTTCTCTTTATAATCTCTTTAAAGATATCTGTTGGTGTCATATCGAATAAGTTATATACTGGAATGCCACGATCTTTTGCTATTCTTATAGCTTGTCCTGTTCCACCTACATCAGTTCCATCATGTGTCCAACATATAACAAACTCTGAATCAGGTTCTCCCAATCCCACAATTTGTCTATAG
>TARA_R110002074_G_scaffold94397_2_pt1 | contig 32024 bp, 19 predicted proteins | sample TARA_R110002074 | Tara Oceans TARA_R110002074 (sample SAMEA4397215) | marine metagenome | biome: Polar Biome; feature: [MIX] marine epipelagic wind mixed layer (ENVO:01000061); material: water (ENVO:00002006), including particulate matter (ENVO:01000060) such as... | depth 10-100 m | reverse complement strand
CCACCACCACCCGCTGTGGCGATGATTCTAAATCTGGTGATTTTTCTAGGAATAGTCATTGTCCAATCGCCGAAAGGGAAATAATCTGTATTCAGATTAGTATTTCTCAAAAGCTTTTCGTATCCACTATCTTCGCCCAGTTCGGTTCCTAGTCTAGTTTGTGCGTGCTGGACCCCAATTCTTGCATATGGCGTACGAACTTCTAACATAACACAATACGCGCCGTCTTTCCGCGTCACATACTGTTTCCAGTTATCTTGTAATGCCGTCCAATAATTTGGCGAGCCTTCGCAATGTCTCCAAAAATCGTCTTCATCTATTGCCGGTAGTGCAGTTGTATATGGTCTTACTACAGCGGAAGTGCCATAGTAATCACTCCAATTTACTCTCCCTCTAAGCGCGGCTGTGGGTTCGTGAATTGGAATATTTTTGTTTTCGAATATATCCGGTACGTTTGCGCCCCTACGATAATACTCCGAAATCGAGTGTTTTGCAGTGTTAGTTTGCGGCAAGAACTCGTTATAAATCTGTCCTAATGTAATTCTTCCGGATTTATTTAATGGCATGAATTTATACTCTTTTTTATCGGGTTACACGAAGGCAGATATGTCGCCAGTCGAAGTGATGTTACCATTGCTGGTAGTTGCCGAAATTGCACCTCTTACTTCTAAATCACCAGACATGATATCACCCGCCCGTCTTACAAATTTTGTGCTGTCGTCACCATCTAATAGTGGTTTCAATAGTGCATATAACGCATTAAGAGAACCAACCACATTGGTCGAGTATATTGCAGGATTCAATGTTGTCATGTCGCCATTGAGCGCCTGAAAATAATTATGTTCTGCTGTAATCCTATTATCTGCATTTTTTATCGCTGCCGGCAAAGTGTCTTCTGTGGCCACATATAACAAATCTAAATGATCGTCAATTATACTAATATTTTCTCGAACAGTGTACCAAACGGCATAAGTGTTGCGGGTGTCGGTTATATAATTTCCGCTCCCATTTGTTCCGACACTATTCATTAGGGCCACAATTTCATCTTGCATGTTATCAATAGTGTTGTCGTTTTTTCCAATTTCATCTGCATTGAGTCTTACTTGATTGTCCAACACTTCCAAAGAATGTCTTACTTTTGCAGATGCGTTGCCCAATTCATCGGTATAATGATTTCCTATGTAGTTTGTTCCCGCAGGGAATGTGAGATACCCATTATCATCTTCATCGCCGAGTGCAAATGCAGTTCTTCTCTGTCTGTCGTCAAGTCTTTTGGTCTCAATGTCTAATTTTTCAATAGAATCTGCGATAGTTGTTGCTGTCGTCAGATATGACGATGTGGAAAATGGCAGGAAACTACCCGTAACTTCTAGCCCCACCGCAGCCTGCGTGATATCCAACTCTGATTGTAACGCGGCATCTGCGGCAATTCTCTCGTTTTTTTCGTTTGTAATAGACGTATCAATATATGTTACAAGTGTATCATATGATTTGTTGATAGTTTTTACGATAGTAGATTCTTTTATTGGAAGATGAATTGCGTTCATATCACCAATGTTTGCAGTGTTTATATCTGCGTGTGCATTGACTTCATTTATTGCATCAACAATAGTTGTGGCGGCGTCTGTATGAAGAAAACTCAAGTTTCCTATGTTCGCGGCGGCCGCCTCTGCATGGCCAATCATCAAATTTGTTTTTATGCGCCACTCTTCGAAAGTGTCCGTTTGGATAACTTCGATCAGACTTGGGTATACTACAGCCATTTATATTCTCTCCAATATTATGTTTAATATTTTTTTTATTTCGTCTATTTCGTTTTTTAGGTCTCTGACCTCTTCATTTCTTCTATTGTGATAGCCCAATTTGTTTTTATAATCCAAAAATGCCCTACTATCGGTATTTATGAGCGCTCGAGATTTCATGTCCCTCTCGAGCGTTTTATTAGTTTCTACTTTTAGTCTATCCGCCATTTTAACTCGCCAATGCTATAATTCTAAGGTCTTTTACTTTTGGAACAACCGACGAATTTTTTGTTTTTAGAACAATTTTTATTGAAACTGAAGAAAATTCTGGTAAATTTCTTATATCCATGTCATATTCTTTGAAGTCATATTCGCTTGCAGATGCATTGTTGTATCCGGCGACTCTAGGTATCAAAGTATATGCCAATTTAGAAAATATTTGGTCCTCTGCCGTCTTAATCCTATAATAAAAATCTATATCACAACCGTCCTGTCTGTTTACACCACAAATGACTCTAATAGATGTTGCCACTTGATCTAATGAAACTTCCTTTGTGATATATTTAGTCGCTGCGGACCCGCCGCTTGCTGCTGTTTCATCTACAAATCCAGTATTTACGTGACCAAAGTTTCCCTCTAAGACATCGAGTGGATTATTAGTTTTATTAGAAATCAAAATAGAACTCATTCTTGACGTGTCAATAACCGGAGACACACTATCATTGTCAGTAGTCATTTCTAATTTAAATACAAGAGATTTTTTATCCAGCTGTCTTGTGCTTGTACTAAATTCTTGTTCGTTGAAGTTTGTCGCAATCATTCTCGGCGTTGAAAAATTAATATTGGTATTTGGGGTGAATGCCGTATAGGTTGTGTCTCGGACGCCCGGAGCATTAATAGAATCTTGCGAAGTGCCGCTAAGAGTTCTCATATACGAATCAATTCTAGTTTCTGGCAATTCGATTGTTGAAATAATTGATTTCATCGAATCATATTTGAAGTTTGATTTGTATCCAACTCCGTTTGCCGTGGTGCCGTTCGATTTGGGCGTATATAAATTTGTCACCGTTGGTAAAATTGCACTAGGGTATGCAACTTGCAAAGTTTCTATTCCAACAGGATAGAAAGGATTTTTCAAATCAATGGTAAAACTTGTCGCAGTTGTTTGTGTTACAAGGTGCGAACCATTAAAGGCTGAGGATGGGTATACATCATACTGGCCATGGAAACCAAACAATGTAATATAATTATATCCATTAGGTTGCCAATGTTGTGTAGAAACTGCGCCGCCGCTATTCGGAACGGTGAATGTTACTTCAGAACTGCCTGCATTAATTTTCATGGAATTTTCGCCAAAAGGTTCTTTCCAGAAATCAGTTCCGATATCATCAGTTTCTTCGTTTTGAATAAATATTTGTGCCCGAGTATTTGTATCAAATTTTGCCCGCATTACTCTGAATTTCAAATCTTCCATTTGATCGGCGGTCCAAGTAGATGCGTTTTGTGATTTAAAGAATACGCCCGCATATGGTTGTTTTGAAATATTACCAGATCCGTCTAACGAATCTTCTCCCATTCGTGCCACGTGCGCCCGATATCCTTCCGTGTCGGCCATAATTACAATGCAATATTCTGTATTGTCCTGAACAAAAATTGGCGATGGGAAAACGAATTGAGTTGGTAGAATACCATCGTCTGATATGTTAACGTTTTCTGGATATACAATAGAAGTGCCCAAAATTTTCGGGCCCGGATATCCGTTTACAGTCTGGCGAATTTGACAGGTTACAGGTTTGGTTTCGTCCCTAGTTGAGAAAAATAATTCAACCGCCGTAATAAACGCGCCACCATCTTGATCTATCATAATAGTTTGTGCCAATGGATCATACCAACCACCGGCAGTAATTGTTGTATTGATAGATGTGTCGGTTATTGCTTCCGAGTCTGCGACTTCTCTAGTCGTAAAGTCTGGGATGCGAGTGAGAAGAATTTGATCTGCCACCTGTTCTTGAATACCACTTGCAAGATATGTTGCTTGTGCTTCAGTACCATTATCAGTGCCATTGCCGGGCTGGTCTGTCAACTTAAAAATACGTTCGCCCGTTTTAAATCTGATGTTATCGTTATTAGGAATTTCAAAAATACCATCAACAAATCCAGATTCGTTTGACATAATTTCTTGAGAACCTACGACGATGCCACTACTGCTCGGAAAGGCACCTAAGTTTTTTGTATTAATACCGTTGTCGTTAGTTCCGTCTGGATATTCGATAACTGTTGACTCGCCGGCGATATATTTGGAGATATCATGTTCGATCAATTGTGAAAATGATGAGGCTAAATGTACTGTTAAACTTTGACTGCTATTCCATACTATATCAAAACATCTGAGTCTGTGGCCGGATGCATTACCCTGCACGAACACTCTGCCGTGATTTGCTCTAACTCTTTTACGTTCGTTTTTCCAGAAAGTGGCTACTGTTGTAGGTACGTTAGTGAAAGTGATTTTTGTAGTAGATGCACAAAACTCTGAAACATCGACTCCATCAAAAAACTGAAAAAGTTTTGTGTTGGGTTTCAACTTTTCAGCACACCAATAAACCGGTCTTGATCGCATCCAAGGTATAATTTCGGAACTTACTACTTTTTCTCCGACAGTAGTTCTATCATCTCTCATAGAAACAATGTCTTGCGTACCAGTTCGGTCTTTGGTGCCCGTAATTTTGGTGCGCGTTGTTGTGACCGTAGCCTTACGGATTAGACCCGCACTCGCAACGATAGGTGTTGCAGGACCACGTTCAGACCCCGTACCGCGTCTTTGCATTTCAGTGGCGGTCGACGATCTTGAAGTACTACCTGTCCAGTTATTTTCCCAAGAGTTCCAACTTGTACCCATTACACCGTCTGTTGGCAATAATGCTCCAAATAAATTTTCATATTCTTCACGTCTATCGGTTACAATATCCGGTGCCTGAGTTGTAACTTTCCACTCATCCGTAGATGGGAACATATGGATAGAACCTTTAAATGTGAAAATTGCGAATGGATTGACATTAACAGTTTTTGAAGATTTCTCTTGGGTAATCATATAGACAGAGTCATATCCCATATAGATTTTTTGTTCCTGCACAGAATATCCAGCTGTACCAGATCTGTTATAACCAATTTGATTATTAGAATTTCCAAGTCCTGTTGATATACCACCCGATGCGGCATGGTTTACTTCCAGATTTACCAATTTTTCGGTAAAAAATGGACGCATTAAATTATTTTGACTATCTAAAGAGCATTTGTAGTCGGGATCAAGGGTGTCGCCGATTGTGTGATTTGTAAACTGATCGACAATGAATCCGTTTTTAAATCTATCGTTGCCATTCTCGTCCTTAACGGCCATGTCCATTGTGTCTTTTTCTAAGAGGTTGAGAGTCGTATAATACTCTAAATTGGAAATTCTTTTTTCCAATTTTCCGATATCTCTCATAGTATACCTTTTGTTGTCCATCATTTTGGCAGTAACCGCAGGCGGCCCACTTGTATATGGTTTGGTTTGCAGTTCGTATAGAACCATACCCTCTGACGGATCCTCTGGAAGGTCTGCATCAAGTGACGCCGCACCGTACTTGAGTCTAACGACACCCGTTTTTGTCATATAAAGTTTATCTGCTCTGGGCAAGTATACTCTTAAATCAGCCCCCAGCGCAGTACCGTCGATGGGATATTCGGTAGGCGAACTTACAACACCGTAACCGATAGGATATCCTGCCAATTGTTGATATTCTAGGGCGGGGCGAAAGTCAATTATATCTGACAGTCGCGTATCACCAAAACTTCCAATCGATTCGTAATCAGCATATGAATCGACAGATGCATAATCACCAACACCGTGTTGATAATAATCGTATACAATAATGGGGCGGCCGCCGCAAGGGGTCATTCCTGGCTTTAGGAACAATTCTCCAAGGTCAATACACGAAGGTTTTTGGCCACCAAATAATGTGTATCTGCTAGTAATGTCGTTTAGTTTGACAGGTACTTGTGTGGGGTTAGAGATTAAACTGGCTTGTGTTCCCCACGCAGAAATGATTTGTTCTGCAAAGGGGTTGCGAGTCCCCGACACAGTAAGCAACGCTTCCAAATCACTTAAACTAGGAACACTGGCGATTGCTATATCTACATTAAATGGGCTTTCACCTGTGGTTTCATAAAACTCATACGCATCTCGCGCAAATTTAAATTCTGCAGCGTTCATTTCGTGAATAAACTTGAAATCGCTGGCCACTACACTAATTCTGTACGCATGGTTTATAACGTTACAGGTATCATATATGGCAGAAATATCCGCAATATCTGATCGAGAAATTTGCAATTCGGACAGACTCAGTTGTAAATCGTTGCCGGCACCAACAGTAAATGTTGGATTTACGACTCCTGTCGAACTACTATAGTTCTGTCCCAATACATCTGCATCATATGTTGATGTTGTTGCATTAGTAGCAGAAACCGTGTTGTCATATGCGGGTTGTGATAACAATCCACCAATTGCAGACTTCAGAGTAAAAGGTAGTTCGATATTATTTTCAACCAAAGTCTTGCTCTTTTCGGGAATTTCGACCTTTCTAACTGGTGCATGAATTTTTATCTGACTGTTTTGTGCAATATTGCTAATAGTAATACTTGCACCTCTTAGGTCGCTATCATAACTGACATCGCCGACAATTTTACCCACTATGCCTACTGTATCCGTACCGCTGGCGTTATAATAAATTGCAATAAGATCTTCGTCCTGAATCAAACTTGTATTTTGATCGGTCAAATCTATACGGGCGACACTACCTGACATCGTACAATCGAATTTTCTTATGACATTATATTGCGTGTCAACAGATTCCACACCCGACACATCATCTACAAATTTAACAGTTTTGACCCAAGGATGGCCGATAGGAACTATACTCGAACCACTACCACCATTTAAAACGGCCGCGGTAAAAATTCTTGCAGATGCAGTACCTATATCGGCAGAAGTTTTGCCGTCAAAAGAATTTAATCCTACCCCAGAACTACCACTGGCAATCGCCTCATTAATAACTTCATTTACAATAAAATTTCCGGTTGGAAGCGGAATTCCGTTTGATATTTGATGATTTCCATAATTGAGACTCTTCACCAACATAATGCCCGTAGAATAATCCCAATAATAATTCATACCTCTAATATCAAGATTGTACTTGTCAAAAATCATACTAGACGCGGTAAAGTTTCCTTGCATATCGGACAGTTGCAATTTTGTTAAAATATTGGCTCCAAAATAATATGTTTCTGTACTTCCGGCGGGTGTAACAGTTTCCTCGGAAACCAATGACCGTGCATCAGAAATAAGATAATCCACATTTGTCCTTGGATTTGTTTTGTATTGGATATCGTACAAATAGACTTTCCAAATACCTCTTTCCACTGCCCCAGAAGTAGGTTTGAATATGGCCGCCGAATAATTATTACTCATTGCGCTCGAAGAAGATTTGCTAAAATATTCTACCGCTTTTACTCGCGCAGTTGCAATAACATCGGATCCATAAATATTATTACCTAATAGATTACTACCACCCTCATAAAATGTTGCATCTTCGCTATATGTTGAAGGAACAAGATATGAGTTTGATGTCAAATCAATATTCAGCTGCGGCGCGACAAACTTGTTAACACTATCGTCTGAAATGTGCATGTTGACAAGTTTTACGTTCGAATCAATTTCTGGAATGCCCTTCATGTCAGAAATATACATAAACGATCCTAAAGAAACAGGCATAAATTTATTGTTTATCTGGACGTTTGTACGGGCCTTGCGATATGGAATATATTTTACACGATTTGAAGAAGGCCTTCTTTCAATTTCAAATCCCCTAATATACGCCTTACCATTTTCAACACCCATCGCAAGATGTGCTCGCATCGCATCTAATAAATTTTCATGTGTGCGGCCTGGATAATATAAAGTTCCTGTGGAATCTAAATTTTGTGTTGGATATAGAGCCAATTCAATACTAGAAATTGTATGCGCCTCGCCCTGTCCTTCATTAGACATGCCGATTTCATTTGGAAATTCTGACAACGAAAATTCTCTGGCCTCGACCTCGGTATTAAATGACATATCTTTCATAAGAAAAACGCCATCATTGTTATTTTCATTGAAATATTCTCTGATATCTAATGGAAAACTTTTGACAGTAAAGTTGCCGTTAGTATCATAACCGCGTCTGGCCATAGTTCTCTGCAAAGATGTCTCTGGTTTTGTATCAACTAATACATCAATTTTTCCATCGGTAACTGAAATTAATTCAATAAAGTTGTTAGTGTCGATAGTATCAATATCTCTTTTCGCAAGAATCAAGTCAACTTTATACCTATCGGCTCCAGGCGAGTTGAAATTTGTACTACCCAAAGAATTGTCCAAAAGGCTCGAATCGTCGTTATAAGACGCGATAGATTCGCGAATCTCTAGGCCAATTTTGTATGTCGGTTTGTTACTATATTTGTCTAAAATAATGCTTTGACCAAGAACCTGAACAAGATTGCCCTTGATATAATAAATACCCTGTTCTATAAATGCAAGAGACCCAACACCAATTGGATTGGAACTACCATTTGCCGTCTGTTGAACTTCGCATGTTAGATTTGTACCATCAGTCGTATAGGCTATCAAATCTTCACCTTCTACAAATGTTGCACTATCTCCGTCACTAAATGAAACGCCTTCTCCATTTACCACAAGATTTTCACCGGCCACGTTGATAGTGTAACCATCAACTACTGTTCCGCTGGGGGCGACACCTTCGAGATATTTAATATAAAGTGTTGCCGGTTCATCATCCGAAATCGTGATAATATTGTCGTTGTTCAAATCAACCGGATCCGAAAAGTTTACAACTAATGCGCGAATACCAGTTTTTTTACCCTGAACAATATTTCCGATGAAATTGTTTGCGCTCAAAATACCACTAGGAAGGTCTACTTTCACATACCCCGCCTTAGTGTCCAGTGCTGAAGCGCCTGGGACTACCACTGCACCGTCTTTAAAGAAATGATCAGATAAATTAGATATCTGTTTTTGCAAAATACTTTGCATCTGCGTCATTTCTCTTGCCTGCACAGAATTTCCAGGCTTGAAAAGTATTTTTAAATATCCCTTATTGATATCGTAGTCATCAAAATAAGGTGTTACATTTAGATTTAAGGCCATATTTACTTTCTTTCAAATTTATTAAAATTCGAAGACAACTTTAATATCTTCTATTTGGTCGACTGCTCTTGCCACTGGTTGTCTATTTTCTACATACAAAACCTTGCCAGAACCAGTAAGCACGTCAAATGTATCTTCGCCAGCGGTGCCAAAATCTGGATGTTTTGGGCCTCGATATAATTCTTCGGACGCGGGTGGGTTTCCTGTCGTAGCCTCTTGTGGATCTGCGATGATCGCAATCTGCCTGAATTGTGCATGTGCTCCAACAACAGGGAACATAACATTAGTTTTATTCACTGGCGTGGCGTCTGACGTCAATCTGCTGGCCTGTTCATCATATTCTAACCGCATGGAAACCATGCAGTAATATCCACCCATTTCTTCGATTGCGTCATACCCATGTCCCATATCTGGCGATATGATTGGTTTAATTTTACATGCATTTACATTAACGTTGCCGCTGGAATCATATGCAGGAACGTTAGTGACACCGCTAGTGTCAATTACCGCATTATTTACATGTGTCCAATTTTGTCCCGCGCTAGTAATTACAATTTCTGTAATTTTATTACCACCAGACACTAAACCATATCCAGAAAATCCACTTCCATTACCATCGATGTCAACGCCTGGAGCCACGATTACATTTGTTCCAGTACCCGAAAATCCATCCGTACCATAAACATCTACAGTACCAGTTGCAACATTACCTGTCACTGACCATGTCAAAATTTTGAAGTTTTCGTTTGTTTGTAGATCGATAATATGATAACCGACATAATCCAAACTTGAGTTTGGAATGCCAAGAAGACTAAACTGTGATCCGTTGCCACCAACTCTCAAATTTGATGCACCACCACCAGCGTTTGCGAAATTAATATTCGAATAATAGCCAGTACCACCCGTTAATCCACCACCGACTTCGTTTTCTACAATTTTAACGTGTTCTATTTGATTTGCCACAACCGCAGCTGCCTGTTGAACTTGCCATTGCATTCCGTTTGCGCTAGAATTTAAATTCCCATCAGGTTGATTTATAATTGTGTCGATTGGAATATAGTCTTTTGTCAGAAATTTCAAGGCATCTGCCAATTGGATAGAATACATATACTTCCAAATGTAACCATCAGAAGTCATTTCAAAATCTGTATATGATTGTGTTGTTGGTTTGACTGTTGATGCAATGGCAATACCTGTCGTCGCATCGTCTACAAATCTTTGATTGTTGATACATTTATAGACATTGTACTGATTTGACGTTTCAGTAATCACATACCCATTAGGAATAACTTCTTCGGGTGCGTCATGCTCATACATTGTATAAACACGACCAGATTGCCAGTTAATTCTAGGAATTGCAAGAGTCATATCCGCATAGTTGACCTTCTTAAATGCGATAGTTTCTGCTTTGGTTTCATATCCATATCCAATAGAATCCTGTGGGGTTGGTGGATTTGCATCATTCACCCAAGGCGTATGTTTTGCAATTCCCATAAACAAATGGTTGTAAACTGCAAGTCCCTGATAATTCCATTTCAAGGTTGCACCATCATCGATCAGTGCATTTTCAACTATAGTCGTCGGACCATCACCAGTACTGGCAGATGTACCGGCCACCAGTGCAATAAATAAATTTCCGTTATTGACTACAGTATCTCCCAGAGCGTAAGTATATCCGGGCTTCCATTGAGGCGCTGACCGGTTGATTGATTGTAAGAATTCCTGTGCATTGAATATTCTCAGTTTATTTGTGATAATTGCTGCCATTTGTTTGCCTTCTTATATCGTTTGCGATTTTATATCTATTTATAATCTTTTTAATCGGCTAAAGTTGAATTTATATTATTATTAATTTCCGTTACCGTTACCGGCGGGGTATTGTAAGTCATTATTGACGATTCCGGTGCAAAATTAGTTTTTTGGTGCAACATACCGTCATCGGAATATCTCATAAATGTGTTGTCTGTCATTAGATTTTCATCATAGTCTATTCTGTCCACATTTTGATCAAGTAACTGCAATTTCTCATTAAATTTAAATCTTTCGACTGATAAATTTGTCGGACCCATCCGTTTTCGTGTGTTCGATTTTGGAGTTTCTTCACTCATCACCAAATATACGGGGGTAATGTTAACATAAGAATCTAAGACTGCTCTATATTTTCTGTCAGTTTTTTCAGTAATTTCCGATATTCTAGTATTTCTCCATTTATGATCTGTACCGTCTGTATTCGCAACCCAATCACTATCGGCAGATTCATCTATAGGCAAATAGTACCAAATATTATAACCACTACCTTTGCGCGGAACATATGACAACCCGTTGCCGTTGTTCAGAGGTCTATGTTTCCAATACGGCGAATCGTAAATTTCTTCAACGGGGCTAAACAATGCAGCCGACAGTCGTTGCCAAGGATATCTATCTGTAAAATAAAATTTGAAACGTTCGAGGGATCTGTAAGTCGTATGTAGAGTAGGAACATCTCCCTCTTTGTTGTTATTAAATCTTCCTGAAATATTTATAATCATTTTTTCGTCGCGTGGATTCGCTCCATCCATAATTGAACCAACCCAATAGTTAGGCAACCGGTCGACGTTACCTCTAAAGACAGTATCCCATCTAAATTCTACTTTATTTGGCTGGTAAGATGGCGATCCATAATCAATAGGTAAATTGCCATACTTGCCTAAAAATTGAACGTCAAAAGTAACTCTGCGATCTATGGCGCTGTCCCAAAATGTCACCGCAAGAATTCTATACTTGCCCCAAGATTGAGTATTTAACCATTCGTCGTCGGTAACTGTCGCGTCAGATGTGTCATATATCGTAACAGTATTTCCGATAATTTCCGACTCATAATAATATCCATAGTCTTTGCCAGATGCATCGCTATAATTTAATGCGATTTTCTGCACGTCATACCAATCGTATGCGTCTACATCATCCGCGCCTAACAACGCATAGCGCCCAGTGCCGCGATCTACTGAAGCGCTCCCTACTGTGTCGTCCGCTACCTCGCCCCGGCCGACGCCGTTATACAGTCCAATCACTGCGCCTGCTCCATCTCTATAACCATCTGCCGTCTCTTGACGATTATCATATGTAATACGCAGTCCAGTAGAATTTAAGAAGTTTGTATCTTGTGGGAGTGAATCGTGACTGAGGTATGTCCATCGCCCAAGACCATCCATATTTCTCACTTTTACATTGACATTTTTAATAATCTCATATATTAACTGTTGCCAAACTTCTGTGCCGCGGCGCAATTCGGCATCAGTGACAACAGAATATTCGCCAAACATCATAAGTCCAGCTGGGTGTAAAACTTTCTTGACAATCTTGCGCCACTCATCAATATATCTTCCAACCTTTATAACATATGAATAATCTTGCCACAAATAACTATCAGTAATTCTATTATCGGCGGACGCAAACGATCTTTGGTCTCTAAAATCTCCAGACGTAACACATAGCGGACCGATGACTGCATTGACTATAGCCTGACCATCGCCAATTCCAGTGAGATCAAATGTGGGGGCAGTATCGTAACCGATGCCAAAACCATCTAGGGAACTGTTAAGATGTGCATCATTTATTCGGATCTTATCTATCGCGCCAATATTTTTTCCATGACCGATGAATTGTGACCCAGTACCCATAGAATCATATCCTAAAGTTTCTGTCTGCACATATCCATATGGTGCCCTAAAATATCCATAACCGCCAGTGACCAACTCTGTGCTGGTTATATCAGAACGCAATTTGGCAGTCCACTTAACACGTAAGGCCCTCCCGTCTGGTAATTGATAATTAGAATATACACTGGTAACAGAGTCATAAATTCTCAAAGATATTTTATTTCTATTTGACGCAGGGGCATCGGTATCATATATGATATATTCCAAATTGTCAGAAAGAGTTGCATATGCCGTTATTTTTACTGTATCATTCTCGGCAAGGGCGGGAGAGAACGTAATAGTTGTTCCACTGGTTGCAGTAAATCCGCTGATGGCTTTTACGCCATTTATTTTTATTGTAATAACTTGATCGGGATCGTAGTCAATATAATGTGTTGTCTGCGAATCGGTTGCAATAAAATTATCTACAAATGGAAGCGATTGTCTGACATATTCAACACTCGGAACTGGATTCACATATATTGGTGACAGCGCCCCACCAGATTTGGGGTTTTCAGTTCCGTCATCGGTTATCAATGTGTCGGATCCAGACAAGTATTCCTCATATCTGCGACCAGAAGTAAATCTGAGACTACCGAAAAATCCAACAGTATGATTGCCAACACCAAAGTTTGCAGAGTAACCTTGGCGGCCGCCCAAATAAACCGATGTACCAGAAACATATTCTAACAAATTCTCATTTACTGTATCTACTCTTTTTTCATTGAGGTATAAACTCGTTTCTCCATTACTGAAATATATTGCAATATGACACCATTCGCCAAACGAAAGAACGGGAGATACGAGGTGGTTGGCATGTCGCCCTGTTGCAGATCCGCCGCTAGGCGTTCCATCAGATTTAGATAGTTTTATCGTACCGTCTGGACGTTGTGTTAAAAGAGTTTTTTGAGCTCCACCAAGTAATTCGTTGAATGATAACAATCCAGATTCAATATCCCCAAGAGTCGTTATGGCAGTTGATTTTCTGAAATACCAGAAATCAATAGTCAGTTCATCATTTGTTAAATGCTCCGCAAACTGTTTATCTATATCATCAGTTCTTAAATAGCCATGATTAGTGTATAGGGCGATATTGCCGACTTGATCCAACTTGGAAGTAAATCCATCCTTAATCCACTGTTCTGATAACTGATCGCCGGGAATTACCAATCTATCACCGACATTATAATTTATTCCACCATTACCGCCCGAAACTGTTACAGTACAAGTTGTAGTTAAAGAGATATCGATGTCAAAAAGGGCACCTATACCTACGCGATTTTGAGGTTTTACTTCAGTCACCTGATCTGCATTAAGAGCTGTACCGACAATGCTTGATATACCAGTAATTCCGCCCGAGACGTCTACATCAGATACAACAAATGTTAAGTTATTGGCAGATGTTCCACCAAAGGCTGTACCTAATATTGTCAAAGTTTCGCCAACAATATAGTTCCTGCCACGGTCTGTTCTTGAAGGTAATCTGACATCATATGTTGTGCCACTCTGTACAACATTTACTTGTGCATCAAATCCAGACCCCCCCGATAAAGTTGCCCCGTAAACTGTCTTAACTACATCTGGTAAGACATAACCACTTTGTATAGTAAACGTGTCAATAACACCACCGACAGCAATACCACTCGTCGAAAACAATATAATTCTGCCTTCGTCGTCAACGGAGTCCACTGTTATGAATAGTGTGTTTGATGCATCAGTACCACCCAAATCGCTGCCAAGAATTTTAAACACATCTCCGACTGCATAACCTGTTGTTGGTGATAAAGTAGAACCATCCAAATCGCTCAGTAAAACGGCCTGTTTGTGGGTGTATGGTATTTGTGTATCGACATCCCATACGGCACCCGTACCATTTTTTGTGGCGACAGTGTATCCAGTGGAATTTATGTCAGTATATACGCCACCGCCAGAAACACCAGTAACACTGACAAAAATGTCGTTTACCCCATCTACTCCAAGCGCGCCAAGATCGCTACCTCTAATTTTTACAGTATCGCCAATTACATATAATTGCGATGCAGTATTAGAGTTTGATGTAACACTTAGCGTGTTGTCAGTTTTGTTCCATGCAACATCAAATAATAATCCAAATCCCCTCCCGCCCTCTAATCGTGCTGGTTGTTTTTGTAAATTTACTGTGAGTGGAAAGATAGATTGCGAATTTGCTGGTAAAGATAGTGTGTCGTTCTCTCCGGCCGATGTTATTGATATATTAGTAATTGCGCCATTGGCATCTACGGATGAAACTGTAAATTTCAAATCTGCACGATATCTAGTTTCTGTCACAGAATTGTGATTTAAATTTATAAGTTCTGGTGTCGGATTTGATACCGACATGTCCGAACTGCTATATCTAAGTGACGTAACACTACCTTTTTGAGCTTGGTTTGTATAATAACCCCAATAAGGAGTGCCATCTTTTAAAAGTTTTCTGGTCGGATCATAAAAATTCTCAAACCCATGCAGATAAAACACATCGTCCTCAAGAAAATCTACATTTTCTATTGACACTAAAGTATTCAAGGCGTTACTCGGATATGGAAGCGGAGTAGTTCCATTCGGATCTTGTTTATTGTCATCGTCCATTGTTGCAAGATCGATTTCAAATATCGTTTCTGGATATTCGCCTGCATGTGGATTTTGCACGAAAACGACTTCATAATTCTCTTCTTCGCCACGGATATCTGCAACGGTAGCCACGGCACCAGAACCGCCGAGTCCATCTGCATTGAATTCAATCTGTTCCCCGACGATGTATCCATCACCACCAGACACAATTTCTAAATTGTCTATAGAACCTATAGTCGTGTGGTGGATATATGCTGCAAATCCTTGTCCACTACCACTACCATTTGTGGCAAAATAATTTTGCAGGGCGACATTTCTTGGATAATTGGTTCCTGCATTAATAATGTCAAATCCGACTACACAATTATAAAGTTCTTCAGAATAACTTGTGCCATCCTGTTGCTCTACTGTTATATTCTCTTTAGGCAAAAACTCGCCTACTATATTAGTAATATAATATTCTCTGAAAGCGGTCGAATTCAACATGTTGTCTTCAAAACTCTGCACAGTAGCAGTGGCAGAAGAGGTCTGACCTGTTATACGATAAGGACTTTCGATTGGTACACTTGTCGGACTGTTCTGCACATACGGTTTTGTTCTAACGCTGGTGGTGGTGTCCCATTCATTGTCACTCAATTTAAATGTATAATTTTTTGGATAGTAAAATTCTATGGGTTCGTTAAACAAAGCCCGAAATAAAAACCTATACGAATCTTCAGAACCTTTAGATTGATAAAAGTCTTTCATATATTTCAGAAAATTTGCCTGATTTGTATAACTACCTTTTTTTAATTTTGATTCAGAAGCGATCTGAGCAACGGCCACATCGCTAGTATCAACTCCAACCGCAGGCGCAATTGTTGCGAGTCGAAATCTTACCTTGATAAGATCATTAATACTATAAATGTCTGGATTGCCGATGCTGTCTACAAATTTAAGTTTATTTCCCGAAAGAGTATAATCAATATTTTCTGTCAATTCTACATAATCACCCAAATCGCCTAATGGGTCTTTCGCAGGCGATGTCAAAAATTCTGAAATGTCAGCGGCGGTAGTAAAACCGCCCCGCGCAGAACCGTTAGAATTAATGAAAACTCTGATATTTGTTACAACCGTTTCATAGTCGCCACCAAAATAATAAAACGGATTAAAATAGTCCATATCAAAAACAGAGGAGACTCCATCCGTCAACCAATGTTGATCGGAAATACTTTCGACGGTGGTCCCGGCATCACCCTCTTTATTTCTGTTTTGATTTCTTTCTGTTGCCGTTTCGGCATTGGATTTTATTCTTACGATAGTAGGCCATACTGAGGCCATTTCATCCTTAAACATGGAAGTAAAAATATCAATAGTCGTATCAATATCTGCAAAACTCTCAAGTTTTGATGCCCTTTCCGAGGGATTCGATTCTTCAGACATCCATTCATAATACAATTCTAAAAATCGGACAAATATTTTATAATCTTCATCAGATGAAATATATTGTGGTAGTTGAGTTTTTATTTGATTTGCGATATTCGATATATTACTTTTTTGCATTTTTAGTATCCACTACCCGATCCTACGTTAGTGCCATAAACTCTCGTAACAGATGTCGTGGGTGTGACACTATCAGAGATTGAACCTGACGTATTGTTAAAACTTGTTTCGACAGATCTTGATACCTGAACTCTCTGTGTTGAAATTTCATAATTTTCATTAAATTCGTCTGTGTCTGGTAGCATGGTAATCTCTAGTTCGTCGAGATCTAAATAAATTATTTGATTTCTGACAGGGAAGATATCATTTGATGCGGGATCAGCCACAACGCCTATTGAGTCCCCCTGTAGTACGCTTGTAATTGCGACACCGGATATTACTATCGTTCCGGTTGTGTAGTTTATAGTGCCTCCCAGCGTTGCGCTATATACCTTTGTGTTGTTTCCGGTGACTGTGTAAAATCTGATACTACCAAGACTGTTATCATCGAGATAGTAAATCTCTGATGAACCGGCAACATTAAATCCATTAGAATACACGCTGCCTGGTTGTAGTGCATTGCTAAAGTTAAATGTGTACTCGGCCACAGTGTTATATGTGACAGACTGTTCGTTGATAAGAGACATGGTAGTTAAGTTATTTGTTATCGAGGTGTCCGTTTCATCAATTGTGGCCAATAATTGCGAATATCTAAAATAGCTATTAAAATCGTTTAGAAATTTTCTGTTGTATTCTATAACCGAATTTCTAACTGCCAGTTTTAACTCGCTCTCTTCTATTAGCGTTGACTCATCGTCATATTTCACTTGGATAGTTAATTTTAGGCGTAAAAATTCAGGATCCATGATAACTGGTTTCAGAGACACTACCGAATAATTCCTCATCAGTTTGGTAATAATGTCGTCTTTTTCAGACGAAGACAAATACAATCCCTTGCTAGGTTTGATCGACATAAAAATTCTGCCATATTGTGGTGGATCGTTATCTTCACCACCCCACACATTCATAGATTCTGCTTGTGGGAAAATTTTAGGAATAATTGTCATATAGTCGCGCACCGTGACGGCTCGATTTTGTCCCTCAAAAGTTCTTGGTGCGTAAAATCTAATTGAGTCTGTTGTTTCTCTGTCTGCACCACCGAAAGTTCTACCTATAATAGTTAGATTGTCCGGCGCGGCTCCCTCAGTAGAAAGTTTCAGACCAGCGACACCGGTCTTTCCGAGCAGATTCATACTACCCGTCAACCCATTTACTACTGCACCATCGGTGATCAGGTATGTCAGCGAAACAACATTGCCCGTTATTAACTCTTTTCCGAGCACACCGTCACCAAACACCACTTCATATTTTTCTTCGTGAGATTCTTGCAAGAAATATGTTCTCGATATGTCAGACAATTTCATGGTGTCAGTATTGAGTTTAAATTCTTCGAAATAAGAACTTTCACGATTTTCACGAATCAATACTCTTAACGAGGTTGTATCAACATTCGAATTTGACATAAAAAATTTCTGGTTGGGGTCTGTCGTGTCTACTACATAATTTTCGACAACCTCGACACCCTGCACGACCACAAGATCAAAAATTTCATACACATGTTTATATGTACCATCGCCCAAATCTTCGACTCTTTGTCTGTCAACAATTCTGGTTATATCCGGAACAAATCTATAGTCAATTCCCAAATCAGAAAATTTGAATACGAAATCTCTATTAATTTTAAGAACAGATAATTCCGTATTACTCCTGCCCGTACTGTTTGTTATTTCAAAGGTTGCCGAAATTGTCGCCCTTGCAGATCGTGCAGATGTTGGTAGGTATCCAAGCAGTTTCGCCTTAGATGCAACATTGTTTCTCATCCGCGCCGTGTCTAAAAACATTTCATTTGCAATCATGTTAAGATAGAACGAATTGTAGTATGTGTTATATGCCAAGAGATCGGTCAAACTACTAAGAGCAGATCCCTCGAAACTGTAGTCACTGAAGGTTTCGTCCGCGGCCATATAGTTGGTAATAGAATTTTTAATAGAATTAAAATCTAATTCTGATATGTTAATATTTTTTGCCATCTATCTTACTCTTTTAAGTTTTAAGTTGTATGTTATCGCCTCAGGCATTGGAATTACCTTATATAAAATTTGAATATTTACTTCGTTTCTATCTATAGAACTTGCAGTTGCATTACCACCAACGGCCCTCCGCAACTTCTGCTCTCTTAAAGACACGGAGTCTTTGTCTGGCGTTAGACTCACACCCAAAACCAAAATTCTTGGTTCATAATTATTCAATGCCGCTTTGATTCTCTCAGTTATATTTATTTCCAATGCGCTGGTGCCATCTCCGAAAAATGGAATTTGTTCAAATAAAGAATGGTAAATATTTCCGCCAAACGAAGGGTCGAAAGGCCGTTCACCTTTGTTGGTCAAAATAATATTTGCGATACTTTGTTCAATAACAGGAAATCGAGATCTTCTTGTATTATCAATTAATGTTCTGATATCAGTTTTTTTACCAATAAGTTGCCTCTTGGTAAATTTAAAATCAAAATCTTTATGAGTAATTGCGTGATCGGTCATTTTAATTTCCTATGGGTTTAAATCTATTCGGGGTGCCTTTATAGTAGTGTTGCCACCACTCTTAGTATCAAGGGACTTTCCAATGTCTGCATTCACTGCACCCGATATTTTAATATTAACATCTTTATCGACAACAATATTTAGTGTACCACGCACATATATGTTATCATTACCAAAAACGATCTCATAATTGTCTTTAGTCACTTTCGTAACCATCGAACCATCAGGGTGCATTTCTTGAAATGTACCGGTTCTATGTTCTGTGTTTATTCTTTCACCGCCTGGAGTGTCATCGAATTCCTGAAGGTGTCCACTTTCGGTAAATAAAACTTTATTATACGGATATTCGGCCGCGAATGGAGCTGCAGGCTCTGAAAATAATTCCGTAGTCACTTGAGTTTTATTTTTTTCTTGTACGGCATGTGGCTTTGGTGGTTGGGTGCCGCTACCACCAGTGCCCTGCGGTGCGTTAGTATAACCATCTGTAGTTGTCTGTCCAGCGGCCTCTGCGGCATCCTTCTGCGCTTGACTAGACGAATCCTGTATAGAATCTGGTGCTTTTTCCCACACCACCTCACCATCGGTTAGGTTCGAAGTCTTGGGACCACCATCATCGCCAGATGTCCCTGCTACCGTTGCTCTGAAAACTGTCTGCTCGATAAACGCAGAGCCATCGGCACCTTTTAACATTCTGCGGGCATTAGTTTCGTGTCCGTCCATTTGGTTATTGACTTTATCCCTAACTGTACCTTTCGCGCCCCCAGCTCCAGCATCAGACCTACCATAATATTTCTCACCAACACCACCGGCATTAATTGCAGAATAGACTTCTAATCTACCCATACCAGATTTCACACCATGGGCCCTTAAATATTTTACAACAGCGCCGGATGGTCCTAGTTGAGAATCAATCGCCCTTTGTTTTGTGCTAAAATCGACACCGTGCTCTTCTGCCTGCGGTTCTCCGAATTGGATATATCCGCGATGTGTGCCCCATTTTGTAGTCGGACCTTTTTTCTGCGGATCAAGAGTACCACCAGTTTCATAAGACATAACAGTACCGAGGTCGAGTGCAGAAATTCCTAGTGTCGCCGCGGCAGAGATCGTTCCACTTCTAACAGTCCAAGGTGGGCCACCCTCGCCCTGATTCTTTTTTTGTTCCTCCGTTAGTGCCGGAGTCCTAACATAGTCTCCCTCATTATAGGAGTTTGTGGGTATCCATTCATCAATATCGGCAGAGGGTGGTGGAGCACCCTGTGGTGATGGCGATGGCGCTGTACCACCTGACGGATGGCCATATTTTTGTGAACTCGTTTCACTACTCACCGCATTGGGATTTGACGGGGTTTGAGCCCCCGTAGCGGGATCTGGTACAACACCATTTCTTTTTAATTTTACCGAACCACGTTCTCCGGATGCCATACTAAAGTGCATTGCATCTTTTTTACTGTTCCAATCACCACCCCAACCGAGGCCATATTTTGCCGCAATCGCTGAAGAGTTTTCCGGCATGTCCGAAATAAAAGTGTTACTATATGGGTTTTCCTTTGGGTTGATATCAATCGCAGCACCAGATGCATGATAACTCCAAGCACCAGTTCCGGCCGCGCTCTTCCTATGCACATAACCACCTATACTGTAAATTGTATATCCATCGGGATGGTTTGGTGCTGGGGTTTTTTCAAATTCATTGATAAACGCCTGAAAGTTATCTGCATATGCAGTTGCAATATATGTGCTCTTACCATTTTTAGTTGTAATTTTTGAAAGTCTTTCGCGGTTTGTTGCATCGTCGGCAACTTCGCCCTCGTTCATGGCCTTACCATGATTTGAATGTTGTGCTGTGCCCTGTCCAGCGCCTGCATTATCACCGGCACCTGTATCAACACCAACGCCGCGAGCATGTCTGTTCACATCTGCCTCGCCCTGTGTGGACGCTCCAGGCGTCCTCTCATCAGTCGATGGATAGAGTCCATCACCGGACCCTGTAGAATTGGGCCCGGGCTTTCCATAAACAGTACCCCAAATAATTGCGTCCTGCCCCATCTCCCCATCTCTAAAAAATCCCATAACCCAAGAGCCTGGAAGCGCACCTGTTGGCGATTGTCCTATACCAGAAATGGCAGCAGAAGTAATTGGCATAAGTGCTGCACACCAAGGAAGTTGGTTTGTAGGCAATTCGGATTTATCGTCTGTGTGCCAACCAAAAATTCTAACTCTGACTCTACCTAAGGCTTCTGGATCGACGACATCCTCAATAATTCCTTGCCACCACGTCAAACCTTCGCGTCCCGTAAAATAATTCATTTTGCTCTTCCCGACGATTTGACATCACCTTTTGGCACTGGTTTTTCTTTCGGCAACTCTGTGTTGAAAGAATCTTTTACCAATTCCAAGTCTTGTTCATATTTTCCAAGTAATATCCTATGCTGAATTGCAGTGATAAGATATTTTCCACTATAATAATCGTTAGTTTCGTCTGGGTCGGTGGTGCTATACGAAGGTATTTGCAATTCTATCATGTCACCAACAGTCAATTTATGATCTCCAAATATAGTAATTCTACTTTTAATATTCCTCATTAGTTGTTGAAAAAATACTCTTTGAAGAAAAATCTTTTCCATATTAAACATAGGCGATCCTGATTGTATTTCTATTTCTGGTTGGATGTATAAGGTTTCCGGTTTGTATTGTCGTCCCTCACCAGTAACATCGTGTATAGGCCCATCATTCATGTATTGATATTTATCATTATCTTCCCAATAGGAATGAACATGTTCCTTTTTCTGTCTAGTCATAAGATCTATCGTGTGCAGTTTAGTATTATACATACCATTTGTTATGTTGTCAATTACCGAAAAGGCAGAATCGAAACTATAATTTATGATTTGTTTATTTGAAACATTTGGGTCGAGAGTATTATTTGGCATATCGCCCACGGTAAATGAGTTTTTAGGTTCCTGTTGCGTATAATATTCTAAAGGTTTGAATTGATAATCTTTTGTAGTTTCAAAAAACATATATGAAGAAGTTTTATAGGTGTCAGAAAATGCTCTCTGTGTTAAAAACGCCAGAGCCCGCATTGGGGTAAAGTTGGGAATGACAAACGCAGTTTCATTCTCATATCTGTCATCACTTTCTTCAAGTTCGAGGGTTTTCTTAGACTCTAGTTTGTCAAAACATTTTTGTGCTATTTCTGTCGCACTTCCAGTAAATTGTTTTGATATTCTAGTCTCAAAATTCTTTATCACATCTTCTGTAGTTAAATGCAAAGTAAAATTCATAGTGCTGCCTACAACAGTCACGTTAGAAATTTTACTTACTATCATATTCAATAATGTGCTTGAGTCATCAATATTTTTAGAAGAATATTCGAGATCGAATTTTTCTTGTCCGATAATGGGCATATATCTCATCATCCCACTCGTATCGGCAAACGACACAGTAGCAGAGACACCAGTTGAAAATATATCTTCATACACCCGTATTGTTCTATAAAACGGAATAAGGTTTGCTTCATCGAACCCATTATGGGCTGTCAGTTTCATTTCTCTAATTTCAAAATCGCCTGCGCGATTATATGCCGTCTCTGCCATTATTTAATAATCCTTTTCCATTCTTTAACGAACTGATCTGCAATTTCTTGACGAATAATTTTTATTTCTCTAAATTTTTCGTTTTCTTTGTGTTTCTCATCCCATCTGGAAAACATAGTATATGAAAGTCTTTCTACGTTTTCTAATAGGGCATAGGATTCGTTCGAAATATTATGTCCAAGATCATTATGCATATAATGTACCGGAGTTTTCTTTGCGATGTCTAAAGGTAAAACTCGCAGTTCTTTGGCCAAAGGAATCCAACCAGATCTAAAACTATCAGTTTGTGGTGAAATATACAAACCGTTCCAAATATACCAACTATCTTTGATTCTTGCAAGATTTCCCGCACCCCTACCATTATATCCGTCTAAAGAATTGGAATCTGTGCCTTCGACATAATGTTGTGACGTTGCATTTACAACATTAATTCTGCCCGAGGCTCCTGTGTCCGAACAGTGATAGTAAATATAATCCGGTGCGTCTGCTGGTACTTCCCATGTGGCAACACCATCGCCGAGCCTACTGATATTAAGACCTTCCCTATATTCCCCCACATATGCATTTTTCTGCCACGCCCCAATTGCCCGTGTTGACAAATAAAACTTTGTCTGATTCGAAAACCAAACATTGAAAACCGCCGTATGATTTCTATACACGGTTATAGTTTTACCCCCCATTGGTTCCGGAGATGTTGGAGTTGACACATTTATCGCTGTAGGCGCATAGTAGTCGTTTAAAGTCATTGTGAATTCTTGATCGTAAGTCGTTCTTTTTGGCAATCCGTTATATACAAAATTCCAAGAATTTGTCCCTGCGGCCCACTCATAGGTCTTGTCAGTATTTTCCACATAAACAACTTGTCCGTCAAAACCGTCCTGTGGTAGTTGCGGAAGTTGATCAATTCTTTTAAGTTTTTTATGCGGCATCTTATCTGGTCTGTATTGTGCCAGTATAGTATCTAAAACTTCGGTATCGTGTTGTGGCCATTCAGAATACACATCTTTAATGTCATTAGCGAGCAGTATAATCCAAGACAATTTAGGATCTCCATAATATCTATATGCAAGATTTTCTGGGGTGTCGCCACTTTGGAGAACGTAGTGGACGATGTTTCTACTATCTCTCATATATTTTTTAAGAATATATGCATAAGTAAAGATATTTTTAGCATCTACAGGAGTTTTAGTTCTGTTTATGTCGTATTTAATATTGGTGATATGGTTAAACATTTCTTAATACCCCGCGGCCGCGTCTGATTTAGTAACAAGTTGTATCTCTTGAAACGTCAAATTCATTGCAATCACTGAAGGTGCGCCCGTATTCTTAAACTTGCCAAATGAACCATTGCCCCCAAAAGTGACTTCACAATCAGTCAGCACAGATGGTTTTATCTTATGCAAATAATCTGCTGGAGCTCCATTTATAAAATATTCTATTTCGAAATAATTTGGTGGTGTAAAAAAACTTCCAGAAGCATTTACGTCTGGAAGCATCTGAATACGAAACCATTTTATAATATCTGCCATTTGAGCGCTTTCGGACGCAGTTCGTGGCATTATGTTATATTGATACGAAAAAGTTCTATATTCAATACCTTTAAATAGAATATGTCTGTTTGCCGCGGCAGAGGTCATGCCGGCGGCCTGTATTGCGACTTCAGCAGTGTCGCCACCCAGACCACCTACAATTCCAGCGGCGTCTGTACCAATTCCCAGAATCTTATCAAGTGCGTTGACCTCCCCATCAAGGAGATTGGTCGCCTCGTTCGCAAGGCCTGAAATTAAACTACCGTTGGCCGTTCCTTCGTAGTTTGATTTAGAAGAATTGGCCAAACTTTCCGGTATAAACAATTTTACATTTCCTTGCGGTTCCAATGCCGCAGTGGCACTACCGGCGGATGTCATCGAAGTATAGCCCGGAACATTATTCGAATATGCCTTAAAGGAAATAAAATCAGTATCCTCGGAACTTCCGCCCTCGGCGTCTGATGGAAAAGATGCAGAAAAATTGGCAAGTGAGCTCGCATCACCCGCGACACTGCGGTCACCTCTTCCGCGCTCCATGCCTTGTACTGTATTCATGTTCGACTGCTGCCATGCAACATTCATCGGTGCTTTTGCCATAAATAGTTCTCCTAAATAGTTAAATATATTTATAAAGGTTTTTGGTAGTCGAAATGAGAAGGTTCACATATAAAGGAAAATATAATCCGACGAACGGCGAAAAATATGTTGGAAATACAAAAAATATCGTTTATCGTTCCATGTGGGAACGTCGATTTATGAAATATTGCGATGAAAATCCTGAAGTCCTTAGTTGGTCGAGCGAAGAGTTGGTTATTCCCTATTTATCTCCGGTTGACCGAAAATTGCACAGATACTTTCCAGATTTTTTAATAAAAGTAAAAAGAGGCGATAAAACTCAAACGATAGTCATAGAAGTCAAACCTAAAAAAGAAACGAAACCACCAAAGAAAAAGAAAACAATTACCCCCAGATATCTATACGAAATGAAAACGTGGAGCGTGAATGAAGCAAAGTGGAAAGCCGCAAATACATTCTGTTTGGATAGAAAATGGGAATTTAAAATTATTACAGAGGATCAAGTAGGAAGATAATGTCAGATTTTACCCCATTACTCAAAAGATTAGAAGCCCGAGGCATTCGTCCAAACACAAATGCCGCGCGAAATTGGTTTAGAACTAAAGTGAGCGAAACCCGAATATCAAGAAAATCTCTGTTGGCAGATAGCACAAGAGGATTTTCTGGATTGGAACTCGGCGCAATGTATTGTTATTCATACGATCCCAAGTGGAAATTAAAACTAAAATACTACGATGAATTTCCACTCATTTTCGTCATAGAAAAACTTAAAGATGGCTTTGTTGGAATCAACCTACATTATGTCTCACCACAACGAAGATTGTTTATTATGGAGTCTCTTTCTAAAGTTGTCTCCGACACACGGTACAACAAAGAAACAAAATTAAAGATTTCGTATAACATTCTAAAAGCTTTGTCTAAATATAACGTAATCAAACCCTGTCTGAAACGATATCTATATACTAAAGTCAAAGGAACCTTTGTAAAGATAGATGCAAACGAATGGGATGTTGCGGTATTCTTACCGGTCCAGAAATTTCAAAAGGCACCTGCCGCCAAAGTTTGGGCAGAAAGTGCAAGGAGTCGTTAATAAATGTCTTTCAATCCATCAATATCAACCTTTGTAGCTGAAATAAGCAAAAAAGGACTGTTGCACGCCAACAGGTATATATTATCTATCAACGCCCCCGAGGCGGTAAACACTGGTGCTGACGGTGGAAATCAAGACATGCAGTATAGAGTTGCAGACTTTACATTGCCCGGAAAATCCGTTTCGACCGTAGAAACAAAAGTGTATGGACCGGTCAGACAGGCACCATATGCAATGACATATGACCAAGTAACATTCAGTCTGCTATTAAGCGAAGGGCTATCGGAAAGAGAATATTTTGAAAGATGGATGAATTTAATTGTTGACTATGAATCGCACAAAGTTGAATATGCAGAAAAATATTTAGGGGATATGACACTATCTGTATATAATGCGGCAGGGGATATAAAACAGGCATACAATTTTGTAGATGCGTTTCCACTCGCATTGGGCGATGTTGCGTTTGCATATTCAAACGAAGAACCTGCCACCTGCCAAATCACAATATCTTATCTAAAATATATTTCCAGCATGACGCATGAAAATGCGGCACGTAGTGGGTCAGATGTCGCAGATCTAGTAAAATCGACAGTATCTTCACCAGATACTCCAAACTCATTGACTGCTGGATATCAGGCTGCAAGGAAGGCATCTGACAGGACAGTTAAAAAATTAGAAAATGCAAAAAGTACTCTGGAAAATGGCAAAAGAAGTTTAGAAGAGACGGTCAATCAAAGAGTAAGTTCTGCACTAAATATTGAGAGCAAAGCAAAAGAAAAAGTCCGATCGTTTGGAAGTCGTTTCGGCCTTTAATTAACTTATGAGGAAAAATTATGTTACCACGGATTGATACGCCAACGTATGAAATTACATTACCATCTACAGGTATAAAAACAAGGTTCCGGCCATTTTTAGTAAAAGAAGAAAAAATACTATTAATGGCTCAGCAAGGAGAAGATATAAAAGAAAAAATACACGCAATAAAACAAATAATTCGAAACTGCCTAATCGAAGATATTGATATTGACAAGTTGGCGACATTTGATATCGAATATTTGTTCGTTAATTTGAGATCTAAATCTGTAGGAAATATAATAAACCTAACATATAAGAGAACAGAGTGTCCAGACAAAGATGATGGAGCAGGGGATTGTGACATACCTTTTACGATGGATCTGGAAAATGTTGCGGTTCAAGAAACCGATGAAAACCACAGCACTACTATAGAATTGACCGACAGAATTAATTTAGTAATGAAATATCCAGATTTTCATATACTTAACAGCATTTTGCAGTCAGAAAATTATGATGACATTGTGGAAGTCATTGCAGAGTGTATTGAGTACATAACGGAAGATGACGAGGTATTAAACGCCACTGACTACACAACACAAGAACTTGTGGATTTTATCGAAAATCTGACACAAAATCAATTTGCGTCTATCAATGATTTTTTTGAAACTATGCCCGAAACAAGTTGTGCGGTAAATATAAGATGTAGAAAATGCGACTTTAAAAAAGAAATGAAAGTGAGCGGTGTGGCTGATTTTTTTTCCTAACCTTAAATCATGAATCCCTAATAAGTTTGTATAGGAATAATTTTGCACTAATGCAACACCATAAATATAGTCTGAGTGAGTTGGAAGGTATGATTCCGTGGGAACGCGAAGTCTATTTAAATTTATTGATAACTTATATAAAAGAAGAAGAACAGAGAAAAGCACAAAATCAATAAAGGACCACGAAATGGCACCGAAAAAATTTGAAGAAAATAGTAAATATGCACATCTCGACAAGGACGGCGATGGAACAGTAAGTGATGAGGAAATGGCGATGGAAAGACAAATGATAGAATTAGAAGATCTGCGTAGTGATATGGAAAATGAAGATAAAAAACAAGACGCTCAAAGAGCGATGGCTTGGTTTGCTTTATTTGGAATGTTACTATATCCGTTCGCAGTCGTAATTGCAGTACTTATTGGGTTAGACAAGGCCGCCAGTATTCTGGGGGATATGGCACCAACATATTTCGTATCAGTCGCAGCAATCGTTGCTGCGTTCTACGCAAAAGAAGTAATGGGTAAAAAATAAATGGCAGATCTCGCATCAGTAACCGCAACACTGCAAAGAGAAAATGAGGCGGCGCTTGCTGCGTCCTTGGAAAACGCTAGCTCGGCGTTGCAGTCGTCTGGTGCGAGAGCCGCCTTCGACGAATTGACAACTATTTTAGATAGTCAAGAAGAGAAGACTGTTGAAGAATACAAAAAAACCCAACAACGTGTTGCTTCTCTACAAAGGTCTATCAGAAATCTCGAAGGATTGTCGAGGGCGGAAAGTGCAGCACTAAACCAAACTATGAAAGATGCACAGAATAGTATCAATCAAAATTCAAACTTTAAATCGACCGTGGGCGATGTCGTAAAAGGTGCTGCCAAAGGTGCTACTGGCGCATTGGGGAATTTAATTTCGGGTGCGCTATCCCAAAGTCCGATTCTTGCATTTGGTGCGAGTTTTATCGGTGAAAGAATTTCACAGTTTAAAGAACGCAAGGCAGCACAAAAGGCGGAAGAGGACCAAAGAGTAGAAAGACTTGCTGTTCAAGAACAGACCGAACAAAAAGAAATGCAGGTTCTTAGAGAAAGTATATCAAACGAAGATGCAATTCGGGTGTCAAATAAAACTCAAGAAGAAATTCAACGTGACGCCGCGTTGTCGGGGGTGTCCGAACAGGAAATAATAGATCAAGAAAAAGATATTATTATTAGGAAGGCCCAGGCATCGAAAGAGGCAGAAGATGCGGAAATAGCGGCCCGTAAAAATTTAGAAAAGATAGCGGAAAGATATGGAATATCTATATCCGATGAAGAAAATTCACAACCCGCACCCACACCAAATGACAATATACCCGCACCCACACCAAATGACAATATATCACCGGCCGCTGTTCGAGACATCCCGTCCGCAACAGAAGAAATTGAAAATACGGACGCACAAACTGTTAGAAGAGGGCGGGGCCCGGATCTACAACCAAGAGCACGGCGGGGAACATCCGACAATGAGAATATTTCTACACCGGCGGAGGGTATCACAACCGACACGGCATCCACGCAAGGCGAGTTTGGCCCCGATGGAGAGGTGACACAACTCACAGAAACCCAATTAGAATTTCAACCGTTTCTTGAAAAAATTTATGACGAATTGGTCTGGCAAAGAGAAAATGCAGACAACCCCAATTCGTTAGAAATTGAAGAGGCGAGAGAATTACGCCGTGAAAGAAAAAAGAGACTCGATATCGAATTAGCACAACTCAAGGCAATGCAAGAAGGGGGCGCCAGCGGCGCTGGTGGCACTGGTGCTGGTGGTGGTGGAAACGAAGGAAGTTTGCTAGACACTATTGGTGATATCGGTGGGGGTATTGCAGCACTTCAAGGATTAAAAGGTGCGTTTAAACTATTTAAGAAAGGGGGGTTCAAGGGTCTAGTAAAAGGAATTCCTGCCCTTCTTGGATTATCGACGGCGTTAAATGTTGTATCAGATGTTACAGATGTCGTACCAGATATTTCTAATACAACGACCACTTCAGGAAATAATCAACAGGGTACAAATAATCAACAGGGTACAAATAATCAACAGGGTACGGACTCAGGCAGAAGCACCAAAAAATCAAAACTTGGAAGAATGAAGAACTTTTTTTCATCTATGGCAACAAAAATCAATCCTAAAGTCCTAGCAGGAACCGCTGTTGCTGGAGCTGGAGCCGCCGTAGCGGCCAACCAATTTTTGTCTGATGATAGTGTTGACACTCCTGATAAAAATAAGAATATTTCCCCGGCCCCAGACGAATTTGACGGCGTTGATAGAAAAACTTCTACAGAACAGAAAAATATGGAGGCACCAAAAGGTACTGACACCGGAGATCTACAGGCACAAGAAACTACAAGACAAGCCGATTTAGACAAAAACCGTGTTGCGGATGCAGAAACAGAAAAATTCAATCGAAAAAATAATGTTGTCGAGTTAGATCCCGCAAAGCCCAAATCTGTTCCGGTTGCCGCCAACGCAAATGTAAAACCCGACACAAACATGCCTACCAAATCCGCATCCAGTTCGCCAAAAGTAAGTGCGAAACCCAGAAGTGGGGGTGGTGGACTTCAAACCGCAAAGGACTTAGTGGGAAAGAAGGCCGCTGGTGCTGCTGCGGCCATATCAAATGTCGTGAAAATTCCAGATGCCGCATCTAGCGTTGTGGAAACAGGCAAGAAAATCGCGCAAAAGAAAATGAAAGGTATTTTAGGGAAAAACTTCACTAAGATGGCAACAAAGATGGTGCCCGGCATTGGTATACTTACGGGTCTCGGTTTTACCGCTGGAAGGCTTTGGGATGGAGATTTTCTTGGTGCCGCGGCAGAAGGTGCTGGGGTATTTTTACCTAGCGTATCAGGCGCAGCGCTTGATATTGGTTTAATGGCAAGAGATTCATATAACGACTATTATGGTACAGACGACAACCCTCGGCCGTTAGAGGACGATCTTGCAAATAATCCAGTACAGGCACAGGCCCGCCTCGATGAAATTACTGCAATGGCTAAAGATATGGTTCTGGGGGCGGAGAAACAAGTACAAGACTTCAATGCACAAGAACATAAAAGACAAATCACAGAACTTGAAGGAAAAATTGCGGCGGATAAAGAAATTGCAGAAAGCAAAGACTTTGCGTGGTATGAAAGCAACAAACCACGACTGGCGAAAAGACGTATGGCACAGAATGAGAAAAAATTAGAAGAACTGAAGCAAAACAATCCTGCGGCATCGGCATCACCCGTTCCCGCACAGGCACCTATTCGTCCCGATGCAAATAGCGAAAGTGGATTAAATGCAGACGTTGCAACATCCGCCGCAGCACCTGTTGCAGCTGCAGCAGCCGCAGTACCAATGGCCACCGAAACAGAACAGGATAATGTAAGTTCTGCTGAAACAAATTCTACGGATTTGCCTAGTAGCAATATGAAACTAACTGATGGATATACTATCAAACCACCTTTGGGATGGGTTAACGCAGGTGGCGCAACTACTGCCGACGGAAAAGTTACATATGAGATGTTACAAAATCCCCCAGCTGGATTTAAAGATTCACTGGCCAGAACGGCAAAAAAGAGACTTGTATTGAGAGCAAAGGCGAGTAGGCCCGATCTAGTTGTAGGAATGGGTGGGGGTAGTACGCAAGAACAATCTGCTCGGAGCCAAACGGCCGCAGCAATGCCTGGCGGAAGGTCTAGTTCTGAACTGGAAAATGTTAGTGGAAACAGCGACCGACTTTCAAAAAATGAAAATGCAACCCTAATGAACCAAAACGCTCTGGACAAATCTACTGGCAATGGTTCTGGTGGAAACAACGTGGTAATCGCGCCGAAGAATAGCACAATCAACACCGTGAATAATTCTACAACACAATTATCTCAACCCAAACCAACAGTTAGAAATTCTGATCCTAGTTATGAAAAGTTTTCAAGAGGTGTGGGTAGTTTTTAATTCTTATTTTCTAATGTCCATATTGGAAGGTGCATATTGTTCTCCGTTATATGCTGGGTAAGAATTATCTTCTACCCCAGCATTACAACCGAAAATCACTACGGCAAGAAATAGGCACGACCATAGGGTTCCGCGCTTTAACCACAGCATGAATCCATCAAAACCAATTTCTGCTTGCTCTTGTGCCTGGGCCTTTACTTCGTCGCTCATCTTTTAAAATCTTCTCTAATTTCAGACAGTTCCATCATAAGTTTTTTTGCTTCTACATGATATCCTTGTCGTGCCAATTCTGAAGCCGCTCTTGCATATCCTACCGTTAGAAAAAATCGTTCACACCGTTTCCAAATGCTTGACATAACACCGTCAAACGACACAGTAGATTCGCCGACCAATTCCATGTA
>TARA_R110002074_G_scaffold236099_1_pt1 | contig 32024 bp, 31 predicted proteins | sample TARA_R110002074 | Tara Oceans TARA_R110002074 (sample SAMEA4397215) | marine metagenome | biome: Polar Biome; feature: [MIX] marine epipelagic wind mixed layer (ENVO:01000061); material: water (ENVO:00002006), including particulate matter (ENVO:01000060) such as... | depth 10-100 m | reverse complement strand
CGTCAACGAGATTGCCGATGAGCTGTTCCCGTACCTGACGATGGTTGAGGGTCTGAAGCTGTGCGCTCAAACCTTTACCAAGGATGTCAAACAATTATCCTGCTGCGCGGGATAAGGCAAGGCCCCATGAATGATGTGCGTGAAATCGTAAATCGGCTGGGCCTGACCGGAGAAGCGGAGGCCACGCTTCATGTGGCGCTATTGCGTGAGCTGGTCCAGGGTCGTCCGGTCACTCTTGAGCGGCTTGCAGCGTCGCTCAACTGGACGACGGACCAGGTGGTGCAGGTGCTGGAACAGCTGCCTTGCGGAACCGTCGAGTATGACGGTCAGGGACGGCTGGTCGGCTCAGGCATCACCCTGCGTGAAACGCCGCATGCGTTTGTGGTAAACGATCAGCCGCTCTACACCTGGTGTGCACTCGACGCCTTGATGTTTCCGGCTGTCATTGGCGAACCCGCACAGGTTCGGTCGCGTTGTCCCCACACCCACAAGCCGGTCACCTTGACGGTCACGCCACAGGAAGTGCTTTCGCTCCAGCCAGAGGACGCGGTTCTCTCGCTGGTTTCCGTGGCCACGGACGGCGACATTCGCAGTGCCTTCTGTTGCGATGTCCACTTTTTTGCTTCTCGATCTGCCGGGGAAGCGTGGTCCGGGGACAAACCGCACGCAAGCATTGTGACTGTTCAGGAAGGTTTCGAACTGGGTCAGGCCATTGCCCGGCAATTGCTCGACAAAGCGGAGAGTGACTGACATGACGGTGAATACTCTAAGAGCAGAACCTGACGTTGAACGCGGACCGGAAACACAAAGCCAAGGGTATGTCATTTCCCAGGCGGCCCGTTGCTGTGGTCTGTCGGTGCCGCAAATTCGGACGTACCTGGATATGCGACTGGTGCAGGCCTGCGGAAAAACCTCGGGGGGCTTTCGCTTGTTTGATTACCGCTGTCTGGAACGGCTGAAGTTCATTGGGGCTTGTCGTGAGGCAGGCCTGGGGCTCCCGGAAATCGCCGAGTTTGTTCATGCGCTCGACAACGGGGATGAGCAGCAGTGCCGCACAGCCAAGCGGCAAATACAGGATACTCTTGCCGTTAAGAGGGCGGCGCTGAATCGCTGTACCCAAGTGTTGACAAAGGCAGAGCGTGGAGCCGGGTTAAGCGATTCAATTTCGCCATAAGTGAACGCCTACACCGGAGCGGTGTCCAGAGAAAAGACACGGCTGTCTACACCTTACTTTCCCTATCGAGATATTGAGGTAACCATGAGCAGTAATACCCATCACTTACTCGAAGATGCCCAATCCCGAATGGCTGACATTTACGAGTGGCTGGAGGTGGCTGACGATAGTCGCCACCGCCTGGGGCAACCTAAACGCATCCATCAGGCCAGTTTGTCGGTGCGCATGGATGATGGCTCGCTGCGAGTTTTTCCTGCCTGGCGCGTGCAGTACGACGATACCCGTGGCCCCACCAAGGGCGGCATTCGCTTCCACCCCGATGTCACCGAGGATGAGGTCGCGACACTGAGTTTCTGGATGACGTTGAAGTGCGCTGCGGTCGACCTGCCGTTTGGTGGTGCCAAAGGGGGTATCTGTGTCGATCCGAAGACCCTCTCCCGCCTGGAGCTGGAGCGATTGTCCCGCAGCTATATCCGTGCCTTTCACGATGTGATCGGCCCTGAACGCGATATTCCGGCCCCCGACGTCAACACTAACGCCATAATCATGGGCTGGATGGTGGATGAATACGCCCAGATCGAACGTCGGCACGTGCCCGGCGTCATTACTGGTAAGCCCCTGGGACTAGGGGGCTCCATTGGTCGTGAGGAAGCCACTGGTGCAGGTGCGTTGCAGGTGTTGGACTTGTGGGTAAAACGGCAGCACCAGAAACCGGAAGATCTGACAGTGGCTGTCCAGGGGTTCGGTAACGCCGGCCAGCATTTTGCGCGCCTGGCGCACGATGTCGGTTATAATATTGTCGCATTGTCTGACTCCCAGGGTGGCATCTACAGTGATGAGGGGTTGGATCCTTCGCCCATCCTGCGTCACAAAAACCGTACCCGCGAACTCAAGGGCATGGTCTATTGCGACGATTCCGTGTGTGACCTCGCGGACACGCAGTCCCTTAGCGGCGACGAATTGCTGGAACTGGACGTCGATGTTCTGGTGTTGGCCGCACTGGAAAACCAGATAACGGACGCCAACGCAGATCGGGTCCGGGCCAGGATGATCGTGGAGATCGCTAACGGCCCCGTCAGCAGCGACGGTGACCGCGTCCTGAAGGATCGTAATATCCCGGTGATCCCGGACATCATCGCCAACGCCGGCGGCGTGATAGTCAGCCATCTGGAATGGGTTCAGAACCGGATGGGCGATTACTGGTCAGGCGAAGCCGTGGAAAAGCAACTCAGGCAGCGTCTTGAGCGTGAAGCGAATGCCTGTTTCAACCTGGCGGAGGAGAAAGCCATACCCTTGCGCACAGCCGCCTATATCCAGGGTGTCGGGCGGATTGTGGATGCCATGGCTCAACAGGGCACTCAAGGCTATTTCAATGACCAACTTGGGTGAGGTGAAAAGCGACGGTGGCGGTCATCCCCTTACTGCTGGGGTGCCCACTTCATGTCTGAACTGAACTCTTCTCTCTCTGGCATTGTCCTGTCTACGCTCACAGCCGTTATGCCAACCCTAGATTTGTCTCGTGGAGCGCACGAACAAATGTTGCGGGCTGAGTTGAAACTAAGAATCAATGATGGTCGAAATAACGTTGCAAAAAAATGTTGCTGTAAAAAAGCTGAGCAGTGCATGGATTTCAGAGGTTCGAGAAAAATTAACAACAAAAATCAGTTATGCCTACTTCGTATAATCATCGTTAAACAGAAGTAAAGGTGCCCAGCCTCCAAGTGAATGGCTACCCCCATCAGGTCAATGTGGGTATGTAGCACGGTTTCTGCGCATAGTGCGACTGTACGACCTGAAACCACCGTCCTCGGAGGCTCACTGGTTACAGTCGTTTCTCCAGGAATGCGGTAGCTAACCACCTGCTAAACTGCACATTGCGGTGATAATTTCCTTTGAGGGGGGGAGCGTGATGAAAAAGAAACCACTCACAGAGCAGGAACTGCTGGAGGGCCTGGATGCGGAGTCAGCTCATGCTGATGAAGCGGCCCACCCGCTCATGCATGAGCTTTCGCCACTGGAGCGGCTCAAAGGTTCGGTCAAACGTTACGAGCGACCAACGGAACCGGTATGGGATGACTACGTTGACTCAGACGAGGGGTCCGATGACTTCATGGAAGATCCGGGTCAGCCGTAACGAGAAAACCGAAAGCAACTGCAAACAGAGGGTTAGGTGGCAAAATTTACTGAGACCACATTTAGTTAAGAAGTTGGGTGCAGTTCTACTCAACCCGAATAATCCAAAAACCAAATAAGCATAGACGACGGAGGTTGTGCCCCACCTCCTCGCAACAGGTTTGTTCTGATGAGATTGACCTGTACCCCTGAGCATCACAAGCGATGAGAGGGTAGCCCCATCGGCCTGTCCTCAATTATTCATGGGCCGAGGGGATGGTTACAGGACTACTCTCGTGGCTGCTTCGCTGATTCGTGCTCACACGCTGCCCCCGATTAATGAAATTCAGGCGATATCGCCAACTGGGCAAATAGGCTGACAGAGGGTGATATAGGACCGAAATGCACTCCACACTTTTGCTTTGGGCAATAATTCAGATCGTGAACCGAGCTGCATTTTCTCTTAACCAAACCCGACAAGGCTCATAGTCAGACATCACCCGCGCCATCTCCCGCCAGAACTCCGGAGAGTGGTCATGGCGGATTAAGTGGCAGAGTTCGTGGATCACCACGTAATCCACCATGCGGTTAGGTGCCATCATGATCTGCCAGTTGAATTCAAGCTTGCCCTTAGCGGTGCAACTGCCCCACCGGGATTTGAAGGTGCGGACGCCTACTCCGGCAGGCTCCACGCCAACCACAGGGGCGAAGCGTTTCACTTTCTCGGTTAGCTTCTGTTCAGCCTGCCGCTTGTACCACCGCACAAGGGCATTACGGACCATGTGGGGTTGCTCTGTGCCGTTGGGGACGGTCACCACCAAGCGCCCGTTCAGCAGCTTCACAGGTGCGAAGTTGCCTGTTTCTACCTTTAGCCGATAGTTGCGTCCCAGGTAGCTGAAGGCTTCGCCCGCCACGTAGCGTTTGCTGCTGGTTGCTGTCATTTCCTGGTGCAGGGTGATCTTTTCTTTGATCCACCGGCGTTTGGCTGCCAGTAGCTGATCAATCTTTTCTGCGGAGGTGTTGGTGGGCACAACCACTGACACGGCACCGTCTTCCACGCGGATATCGGCTGATTTTCGACGGTTGGTGCGGATAACTTCGACAATGAAGCCGTGCCCGTCCCGGTATTCTGGTTTCTGTCCGGTCGCCATCATTTGAACTTGTTCTTCGCAAGGTCCATGAATCGATCCTGAACTACTTTAACTAGGGCTTTCTCGCCAAACGAACAATCCAGAACCGCCCTCTTGATCTCTTTCTTCATCCGCTTCACCTCGTCTGGCTTACTGAAGAAGTCCACAATCTGGGTGGCTTCATCGAACATGCCCACAAGGTCCTGGCTGGTCGCCTTGATCTCATCGTGCACGGCTTCGCTGATGGCGTCTTCACCGGCATGGCTGGTCACTTCTGCCATCAGGATGTTGTAAAAGGCGAATTCCGTTTTACTCAGCCCCAGATCATCCGCTGCCTGTTTGTGTTCAGGCTCCATGCTATCGACCATCTGAAGCAGCAATTCCAGCTGCTGATCCCATTTGCCCGCCGTCTTTTCGATAATGTCCCGCAGGCGAAGGCTCAGGGATTTGTAGTATTCCGGGTCTTCTTCCAGATTCACGGTAATGTGGTGCTTGATTGCGCTTTCGATTTCGGAAGCGCGGGATTCGGGGGATTTGATCTGTGCCACCGTCTCCTTGAAATTCGCCGCCATCAGATCGACCGGGGGTATTTTCGGGTCTACGCCTGTGCTGATAATGTGTTCGTCCACCAGCTTGCGCACCTTCTCTCCGGCATCGGAGATGTTCAGCCCTGGATCACGGTATCGGGTGCGGGCCGCGTTCTGTACCTTGCCCCACAGCTTCAGGTCTGGAATGAAAGGCTTGGCGGCGGTATCCGGCAGGATTACGTCCATCTGTTTAGCGAACTTTTTGAACGCAAGCTCGAACTGCTGGCGGGTATCTTCATCCTTCAGGTGCAGTACGTAATCATCTACATCCGTACCTTTAACACCCGAAAAAAGGGCAGCCACACGGGTGTGAGCAGCTTTTAGTCGCGGTATTTCATCTTTCAGCGTGTGATAGGTGCCTTCCACGTCCTCACTGCTGAACTGGGTCAGAGCGTCGGTCAGGTAGTCCGACAGCCCATAGTAATCCACCACGTAACCGCAGGCTTTGCCCTTGTAGGTCCGGTTCACCCGTGCGATTGCCTGCATCAAGGTGTGGTCTTTCAGGCTCCGGTCGATGTACATCACCTGTGCAATGGGGGCATCAAAACCGGTCAGCAGCATATCCTTCACGATCAGGAAGCTGGTTGGGTCTTCCTTCTCTTTATCCGTACCCAGTGGTTTGGTGAAGTTCCTAATCACCTGCTTTTGATGCGCGCTGTCTGTGTACTGGCTTAGGTATACCGGGTCGTTGTGAGTGCCGGAAATGATGACCTCAGAAGGCGGCGCATCCAGGTCGTCCAGGGTCTTTTTGAACGCCGTGGCAGCGTGACGACTGCCGACTACAATCATGGCTTTGAAGCCGTTGGGCTGAATCTTTTCTCGGTAATGCTTCAGCAGGTCGATACAAACCCATCGAATACGAGCAGGGGCTTCCCGTACCGCACGTTCCACACCGTACTTCTTCTTAATTGCCCGCTTTTCGTCGTCGCTTTTGTCCTTGAAGTATTCTTCGAACAGCGCGTCCAGAGAATCACCCACCACATCGCTCTGAACCTGACGACCTTCGTAGATGATGCGCACGGTGGCACCGTCATCCACGGCTTCGTTGATCTTGTACTTGTCGATGTAGCCGCCGAAGGCTTTGTCCATCTTCTGGGTTCTCAGCAGCGGAGTGCCGGTAAAACCAATCTTAGGGGCGTTGGGAAGGGCCGCGTTAATGGTCATTGCTAGCCCGCCAAACTGGGTGCGGTGAGCCTCGTCTGCCAGCACGATGATCTTGTCGCTGGGATTCAGATCGGTGAAATCCCCCTCCCTCTCGGCATCCTGAAACTTCTGCACCATTGCCGTTACGATGTCTGATGAATCCTTGGCAAGCAGCTCCTTAAGGTCGGCAACCGATCCAGCATTGTAGACACTTTCGTTTTGGGCATCTCGAAAGGTTGTAGAAAGCTGACTATCGAGTTGGGTACGGTCTGTAACAAACACCAGCTTGTATTTCTGAAGCTCCGGATCACGGCGCATCTTCACTGCCAGCATAACCATCGTCAGTGACTTCCCGGACCCCTGTGTATGCCAAACAACACCCGACTTCTCTTTGCGCGTCGTGCCGTTCTTGAGGCGCTCTATAACCTTGTTCACTGCGCGATACTGCTGATACCGCGCGACCTTCTTAATCAGACGACCATCGACCGGCTCAAACAGAATAAAGTTCTGGATCAGGTCGAGGAAGCAGGAGAGGTTGAACATACCCCCAAGAAGTCGCTGCTGGGGTGTGACCTCACCTTTAGCAATGCTGTCGTGGGTAATATTCGCGCCAGTTTCGTCAGGCTGCAACATAGCTTGAATATCTGAATCAGTGAACGGGTAAGCGTCTTTCCAGTCCCCATAATGCTGGGCGCTGGAGCTGATTGTTCCAACCTTCGCCTGATCCCGGCACGTAGACACCATCAGCTGGTTGTACCAGAACAGCTTCTGGGCACCTTCACCGTCTTCCGGGGAGCGCAGATTGGCGTAGCGGCGCAGCTGGTTAATGCCTTCGGCAACTGCGTCGGCAATATAGGGGGACTTGCACTCAATCAATGCCAGCGGCAAGCCGTTCACGAAGCAGACAATATCCGGGATGATGTTCTGATTAATCCCTTCAATCTTAAACTGGTTGGTACACAGGAATTCGTTGTTGTCAGGATTGTCGAAGTCGATGACTTTGACCGTTTGCCCCTTGCGACCGGCACCCAGGTCCTGCTCTACAGACAGGTAGTTCACAAGCAGGTCATAGATGGACTGATTGTATTCCATCAATGCTGCGTGATTGGGGTGGGTGAACTCGCGGACGACTTTGCGCAGATTTTCGTCACTAATCCACGGGTTTAACCGGACCACGGCTGCTTCCAGCCGGTTTGCAAGCACCACGTCCCTATAGTAGCCCCGCTCGCCAGCTGGAGAGCCATCAACGGGCAGAACCGGCGCGAGGGCTGCACCGGATACGTAGGTCCAGCCAAGGCGCGTCAGTTGATCAATGGCAGGTAGTTCGACTTTTTCGACTTCATCCTGAAACATAACGGGGCAGGTACCAGCTAATCAGGCAACCGCTGACTCCTTTTGATCGACTTTGACTCTGACCTTGCCGGTTAGCAGGTCTTGCATAAGGGCTTTTTTCATACTGGCAAGTTTGTGTAGCTTTCTTTGGCTAGTCTCGATTTTGTTATCTACACCGAACAAAATTTTGGAAATTTTTTCCTGCTCACTTCTCGGTAATATCAGAATAGGGATATTCCTGATGTTACTCATATTGAGCGACGGCTGGGAGGTAACGCTAGTTAGGTTTCTTATTGCGCGTTGCACTCTTTGCGAGAGAATTTGCTGAAACATAAATCCAGCATGCGCCACCGAGCGATCAAACGATATCTTGCCTACATTCGGAGCTAGATGATATTTGTCATCTTCGTCAACCAATCCAATTTCACCGATATTTGCACCAACATACGTGATAAGAATGTCACCTTTGAACAGCTTCGATCGCGGGAGGGTGTCAGATACAGATTTTGGAATAGTTTGAATGTTCGTTAAATCCAATCTTCCATTCGTTAGATTAAGTGCCCTTAAGGCAATAATCTCACCGCCAACCGAATAATCAAAATGGTTGGTGTACTCAAACCCTGCCAATTTAGTGACGTTAGCGACCTCTCCTAAACTCTTAACTTCCCAACCAGCGGGTATCCGGCCCACCGGCGAATCCTTGAACTCCGTGTGCCCAACCCCTATGGTCAACAACTCCTGCATCATGCCGGTTTTCAGGTATTTCAACTTGTCGATCTGTGCGCGTGTTTTCTCGATCACGTCATCGACGGACGACAGGATGGCTGCGATTTTTTTTTGTTCGAGGAGTGGTGGTAGAGTTACACGTAACTTTTTTACACTGGATGAGGAAATCTCCGAAAATGTACTCCCAGCGGACATCTTTTCAAGCTCGGGGCGAATCCAAGTGATGTGCTGATAAATGTAGTCAGCGCAAGTATTTTCTTTGCAGCGCAAAGATTGGAAACCCTGGTTGGTAGCCATTGCCACCGTATTTATTGCAACGTACCCAATACTTGCCCGGCTGGTCATTAAAACTGTCCCAGCAGGGTGCAACTTCGCGGAACTCTTCTCCAAGCCTTTCTGAGTGATACTCTCCTTAGTCTTGGAGATATGTTTCGAAAAGAGAGAAGTTATCTCCGTAGGTGAAGCCCATGGAATGTCCCCATTCCAATACTCTTCAACTGATCTATCAGGTGTGCCGCCGCCTACGACTTCACAGAACTTCGTCAGTTCTGCTGTTGACCATCCCTCAGGAACCGTATTACTCATATCCCAGCTCCCTCAGGTATCCCTTCATCACACTTTCCGTTTCAGCCATGTGCGCATCTAGTTCATTCAGCGAAACTCGGTACTTGTCCCACCAGCGTTCCAGTTGGCTAACCACTTTAGTATTCACGTCACCTACGATTTCACGAATGGCTTCTTTAGCGTCAACTTCCGGCTTGAATTCGTAGTAGTCCGCGCTTCGCTTCACGAATACCGTGGAAATGTCAAAGTCTTCCAGAATCTCTTCCCGGATGTACTCGCTGTCCACTTCCCGCACCGGAATGCCGCCATGTAGGATGGCGCGCACGTCGAAGATTTCCGGGGGTGGGCTGGTGTCGGCGTAGCGGCGGATGTTCAGGTTGTAATCGTTTTCAGCGATTTCAGCCAGGGTCACGACTTTTGAGTACCGTTTGATCTCGGCATAGTCGTCGACGGTCTGGACGATCTTTTTAATGTCCTGTTGGCGGAGCTTGTTCTGGTTCTTGCCTTCTTCGTATTCCAGTTCGCTATTGATGAACAGAACTTTGCCTTTGCGCTCTGCCGGTTTTTTCTTGTTGATGATCAGTAGACAAGCAGGAATACTGGTTCCGTAGAACAGGGCTGCCGGCAAGCCAACCACGGCTTCCAGCAGATCATCGTTCAGGATGCCATGACGAATGGCTTTCTCGCTCGAACCCCGGAACAGAACACCGTGGGGCATCACCACTCCCATCATGCCTTCGGCATTGAGGCTTGCAATCATGTGCTGAACGAATGCCAGGTCACCAGAGTCTTTGGGCGGTGTGCCGTAGGGGAAGCGACCGTAGGAATCGGCATCGGCTTCTTCTTTGCCCCACTTTTTCAGGCTGAAAGGTGGATTGGCGATCACTCGGTCAAAAGTCATCAGCTCGCCGCCCTGAGTATGCTGGGGATTGCCCAACGTGTCCCCTTTACGAATGTCCGCACTGTAGACCCCATGCAAGAACATATTCATCTTGCAGATTGCCCATGTGTTCAGATTCATTTCCTGACCGAATAAGGACAGGTTAGACGGGTTTTCACCATTGCGGGCAAGGTAGTTGCGGGTTTGCACCAGCATGCCGCCTGAACCAGCAGTGGGGTCGTAGATGCGCATTCCTGCATGGGGCTTAAGCAACGACACCAGCAACTGAACTACTTCGGAGGGCGTATAGAACTCACCACCTTTCTTACCGGCACTGTCCGCGAACATCTTGATTAGGTATTCATAAGCCGTACCCAGCAGGTCAGGACGTTCAAAGTCTTCATTGCGCAGACGGTAGCGGCTGAAGTGGCTCAGCAGGTCACGCAGCTTCTTATCAGATAGCTTGTTCTTGATGTTGAAGTCGATAGACACCAACACCCCTTCCAGCGAAGCGTTGTATTCTTCGATGGCTTCGGTCGCGGTGTTCAGTTCTGAGCCGATATCGTGTTTCAGGTCTTTCAGTGCACCCCAGCGGGCAACGGGTGGGATATAGAAAGTTTTGTCGTATTCGTCTTCATCATCCGCCAGTTCGCGGGCTTGGTCTTCGGTCTTGCCTTTGTCCATGTAGTAACGGACCACCGCTTCCTGTGCCTCATCAAACGCATCAGAAAGGCGCTTCAAGAACATCATTCCGAAGATGTAGTCCTTGTACTCAGATGCGTCCATATTACCGCGAAGAATGTCGGCTGCTTCCCAGAGGAAGGATTCAAGTTGTTGAAGATTGATGTTGTAGCTCACAAGCAGGCTTCCTGTACTACATTGTTCATGATGATCAGTAACTATTTGAAGAGTATGGCGCATAGTGCCACGGGAGTCTGGTGAGGCAAAGCACCAGCTTTTGAGTAGAAACCAGAAAACTCGACATGAGAGGTCCCACTGCGATCAGCTTCCTCGTTCAAGCCGTCTTAAGCCAAAAGCATTTCGGGGGGCATCTTTCGATAAGCAAGTCCAGTCCCGGCCTCCGCCCACTAGGTTTTTGTCAGAACGCCTGGAAGCTCCATTTAATAAAAGGAAAACACATGCGAGTAGCTCGCTTAAGCATTGAAAACTACCGAGGAATCAAAAAAAGCAACCTTTTGCTCCCAAAGCATGGCGTCTTACTCGGGGATAACAACACCGGGAAAACGACCGTACTGGAGGCACTTGATCTTGTCTTGGGACCAGATCGACTGAACCGCCAACCGCCGATTGACGAACACGATTTTTTCCAGGGTGTTTACTGGAATGACTTGGACGAAGGAGTCGAGCAAGCTCAACCCCAAATCGAAATTGAAGCCACAGTAACCGACCTTTCTGAGGAGCAAAAAGCGAAGTTCGGTGACTTCATAGAGTTCTGGGACTCTTTGTTAGATGATTTTTACGAGGAGCCTTCCCCCGAGGGAGTCGATGACGAAGATATCCAAGAGGCCTTGAGGATCACCTTTATTGGCCGCTACGACCCAGAGGAGGACGACTTTCAAGGAAAAACCTTTTTTTCTAGGAGCCTCACAGAGGTTGACAATCCCGTTTTTTTCTCCAAAAAACACAAACAACTTTGCGGTTTTCTCTACCTAAGGACGCTGCGCACAGGTTCGAGAGCCCTGAGCTTGGAAAGAGGCAGCTTGCTCGACATCATCCTGAGGTTGAAAGAGTTCCGGCCCAAGATGTGGGAAAACACGATTACTACGCTGTCCTCAATGTCTGTTGCGGACGACCCCGAACTTGGTATCAATTCAGTCCTGGAGAGCGTGAACGACTCGCTAAAAAAGTACGTCCCAAAAGAATGGGGAGTTGAACCACACCTGAAAGTTTCAAACCTGACTCGCGAACACCTCAGGAAGATTATTACCGCATTCATTGCCACTGGAGATGGCACCCACGCAGCCCCGTTTTACCGCCAAGGCACTGGGACCATCAATATGTTGGTCCTGGCCATGCTTTCTCAGATCGCGGAAGAAAAGCAGAATGTTATTTTCGCCATGGAAGAGCCGGAAACCGCAATCCCTCCATACGCACAGAAACGCATCGTTCATGAGGTTCGAAATTTAGCCTCACAGACTTTATTCACATCTCATTCCCCTTATGTTTTGGAAGAGTTTGGAATCGAAGAAACGATGGTTCTTGCGCGAGATGGAGCCGGTAATTTAACCCGACAAAATATTGAGCTTCCGGACAGCGTAAAGCTGAAAAGATACCGGCAAGAATTCAGGACGAGGTTCTGCGAAGGTTTGCTCGCAAGAAGGGTTTTGGTCGCAGAGGGTGCAACTGAAGCTTCTGCTTTTCCAGTTGCGTGCCGTCGATTGGCCGAGTTGAATCCAGACGAATATTCCTCACTCGAAGCATTAGGCATCTGCACTATCGATGCAGCCAGCGAAACCAACATTCCCGGCATGGCGGAGCTTTATAAAGATTTGGGTAAGAACACGTTCGCGATTTGCGACAAACAGGGGCAGAAAAACAAGGCGCTCATCGAAGAACAAGTTGAGCTTTTGCTGATGCATGAAGAGAAAGGATTCGAGGACATGGTCCTAAAAGGCACAACATCAGCAGCCCGAAAAAGATTTGCTGCGGGATTAGAGTGGCCGCAACACTTGACGGAAAAATATCCGAATCCAACAACTTCTGCGCTTGCCTCATTGAGCGACTTTTTTAAATGGTCAAAAGGTAGTTGGGGAATTGCCGACTTTTTAGCTCAGTGCTCTGAATCGGAGATTCCGGAATGGCTTCGGTCTTCTGCACGCGAACTAAAGCAATATTGTTACCCATCAGACGAGGATCAAAATGCCGGTGACAATATTTCTTCAGAAGACTTTAATGAGGGTGGCCCAGATGGAGCTGACTGACGGCCAGAAGGAAGTAATGCGCTCCATTGGCCCACTCCTAGTGATAGGAGGCCCTGGATCGGGCAAAACCACCATCTCAATTCTGAAAGCCGCTCGAATCGCCCGAGACGAGCTGAAACCCGGTCAAAAGATCCTGTTCCTCAGCTTTGCCCGTGCCACAGTGTCCCGAGTTGTCGAGGCAATCGAAACCGAACAGGACGTACCTCGCGAAGACAAGAGATTGATTGACGTAGAGACGTACCACGCGTTTTTTTGGCGGGTGCTTAAGACACATGGCTATCTCATGGGATTTCCAAGAAAGCTGGAGCTTCTCGCTCCGCCTGCCGAAGCAATTGCGCTATCGGCCCTCCGACTTAAACACCCCAAAAAGCCAGCAACCGAAGAAGAAAAACAACATCTTTTACGCGAAGAGAATATTTATCGACTTAACTTGGCGAAAAACGAAGGTCAGATTTGCTTCGACCTTTTCGCACCCTCCGTCGCAACACTTCTTGAGGGTAGCGAGCGCATTCGCAAGCTTATCGGCTCGATGTACCCAGTCATCATTTTAGACGAGTTCCAAGATACTAATGTCGATCAGTGGAGGGTGGTCAAAGCCCTTGGTCAAACGTGTCGTTTGATAGCGCTGGCAGATCCAGAACAACGCATTTACGACTGGATAGGAGCGGACCCTGAACGCCTGGATCATTTTCGAACTACGTTCGGCCCGCAAGACATTGACCTAACCGATGACAATCATCGCAGTACCGGCACAGACATTGGGAAATTTGGAAATGACATTCTGACTGGTTGTTTTCGTCAACGCTCTTACAACGGGGTTGAGATTGTTCGCTATCCCCCCTACCCAGATCCAGCGATGAGCAAACTTGTTTCTGAAATCTACAAAGCTCGGAAAAGATTATTTAACAAAGACGGAGGCAACTGGTCTTTAGCAATTCTGGTACCTACTAAAAAGCTCACGAGACAAGTTTCTGAAGCTCTGCTCAAGCCCCCTGCTGGAATGCAGCCAATTCCTCACACCGCTTCGATTGAGATTGAAGCCGCGATTCTCGGAGCAGAGATAATCGCTTTTCTAATGCAACCCCCAGAGTACCAAGACCATCTGGAGGACCTGATCGCCTTGATGGTCAACTTCTATCGAGGAAAGAACGGGGACAAGCCCACCAAATCAGCGCTCGAAGAAGCAAACAAATTGCAGACGCAGTTTCTAGACTACCGGGAAAGAGCACAAAGAGGCCATACGATAAAAGCGAACAGCCCTCTAGTGAAAACGTTATCGACCCTAGCTCATATCAGAGACGAGGTAGAGTTCAGCGGGAATCCTCACGAAGACTGGAAATCAGTCAGAAACGCTCTAGAGACGGGTAAGTGTAAGCGACTCAATGAGATTGCAAAAGAGACAAGGAACCTCCGATTATTAGGCAGAGGAACAAGCTTCAGACAGACTCTTGGAGAGGATTGGCTTGAAAACGGCTCGTATCTTAACGCTCTCAAGATCACCAAGGAAGCGTTTGTCCGGGAACACTTCTCTAGTAACTCGAAGCCGGAATCTGGTGTGGTCGTCATGAACATGCACAAAGCCAAAGGTAAACAGTTTGATGAAGTAATAATGTTTGAAAAGTGGCCGGTGAAACCAAAAGGGCAACCTGCAATCAATACGGACCGCTATGTCCGTGGGAATTCACCAGACGCCGTTGACAGCCAGTCACTTCAAAACTTTCGGGTTAGCGTAACGCGAGGAAAGCAAAAAACTACCATTCTTACTCCTGGCGACGGTGAGTGCGTGCTACTGAAAGGGATTATCTAGGCTCAACATCATCAAAGATGTTTCTTTTGGCATGGAACATAAGACGGTTCAATCTCTCATCTACTCTGCCCAATTGTGTTCTATGCGAGGCCATTTAATTCATGGCGCAATTTGATGGGCATCTACCTGTGTCATTACATCGTGAATAAACTTGGCTTTATCGATCAAGCGAACGCACCGGAGATCGGAATCGTCGTAGGTTTCTAGCCGCGCCAGAAAGCCTTTACCAAAATCGATGTAAACTGGGCAGGCTGCATCAATCCATGTTTTCCTGGGTCGAATCCAATGGTATTGATGGTGGCCGCGATAGCTTTCCTCAAGCGCATCACGGACCTCATCAATGCCGTGTATACATCCAAAGGTAACGTCTTTTTTAGCGATCCTAGGATATTCTTCGCAAGCTTCTGACCATCGGAAAAAAATGCCTCGATTGGCTCCCTCCATCCCACGTTTTGCCTTTGCCCACACCAGGTCCCTAGCAAAATCTGCGTGGGGGTCAGGCAGAGGGTGGTAGATGTCGAAGTTACGATGGAACGCAGCCCCATCAATAATCCAAACCAAATTCTTATAAAACTCCTCTCTGGATTCTCTTTCAGCGTCTGTCATCGCGGAGTGTTGAATCTCTATGAATATACCTGTCGGTGTCTTGATATCAGATCTATGTATTTCTCCGTCGCTGGCAGTATGGGAGACCTCCCTGCACCCTTCAGGGAACAAGTTCTTCCAATTTCGGTGCCATGGCGTTTCATTTTCCCACCAGGGATCGCAATCGTTAGGTCGTTGGTGTGCCCAATGATAGATGATTCTGGTACCACATTTCGCGATCACCTCTGAACCACACACGGGACAAACTCCCCTCCCCCCAGGAAACGCCTCCAATCGAGTGCCATCAACCACGGCTATTTGCATTGCTGGTGCTCACGCCCTTAAGCCAGATAAAAATCTCGAATCGGTCGAACGTAACACGGGCGAATAGGCAATTCACTGTTACTTGTCAAAGGTGAAGGAAAAAACCAGCTTCGGATCAGATTTCCCACAAGAAATACTCCGCTCAAAAATAGGTGCCAAGCCGCATCCAGCCATGTTTTCCTAGGCCTAACCCAATGGTATTGATGATGGCCTCGATACGACTCTGGTAGGGTTTGGTGACGCTTAATTCGTTCATGTTAAGTGTCCACTAGAAAATAAGTGGACACTATCCTGACGGCGGCAGGCCAGGCTCAAGATGGGATCACCGGACGGTGACGGACAATTTTCCCAACGCTTTGGACTTACGATGTTGCATCAAAGCTCAGCGTTGATATGACTCTCCATGTCAAAAGCCATAATGTTCAACGAACAACGCACGGCATGATCAGTGTAGGGTCGGCCCAGCTCGCTATTCTTCTGAACGTCTCGAGGGGGTCGGCTTGTGAACGAAATTCTGGAAAAGCCCTCGCCCTACAACATCTTTAACTACTTATTTCCCGGAGCGGTTTTCTCGATCCTTGCGGATCGGCTCGGTGTCATGGATTCACCGGACGATATCGTAGAGCAGATTCTCTGGTACTACTTTGCTGGGATGGTGATCCGCCGCGTCGGCTCAGTTATATTGGAGCCGATACTGAGGCGAGCGTCCTTCGTCAAGTATTCCGACTATGACAAGTACCTGAGCGCATGTGCCTCGGATCCCAAGCTCGAAGTCATGGTAGAGGTTTCCAACACCTGCCGGACGCTTTTCACCGCATTCGCAATCCTGCTCCTGAGCGTGCTTCTCAACGGAATTGCGGAAGTAACCGGCATCCCCCTTCCTTGGTGCACTTCTGCTACTCTTTGTGCTGTTTCTGTTTTTTTTAAGAAGCAGTCGGATTATGTGGCTAAGCGGGTAGATCACCACGGAGGTGCCTAGTGTCAATAGTTAAGAGCTTCGCTGTCGGCAATGGAGATATGTGCTACATCAAGCATATCAGCGACAACCTTAGCATCATCGATTGTAATCTAACGGGTGATCGAGATGACGAGATAATTCAGGAGTTGAAGGAGCAAGCTGGTGGAACAAGGATGCGTCGATTCATCTCGACTCACCCAGATCAAGACCATTTCGGCGGGATCGAAAAACTCGACGCCGAATTTCCCATATGGAATTTTTACGTAGTCCAAAATCAGGCTGTTAAGGCAGATAAAACAGAATCGTTCAAATACTACTGTCAATTGAGAGACAGCGACAAGGCGTTTTACATCTATAAAGATTGCAGTCGCAAATGGATGAACCAGAGCGATGAGACGCGCTCAACTGCCGGTATACATGTCCTTTGGCCAGATGCCTCGAACGAGCATTTCAAACAAGCGCTCGCCGACTGTGATGCAGGGGAAAGCTACAACAATACGTCAGCGGTGATCCGCTATTCCGTGCAGGATGGCGCATCGGTAATGTGGCTAGGCGATCTCGAAACGGAATTCATGGAAAATATTACGGACAACATCGACCTTCCGAAGACGACGATTGTGTTTGCTGCCCATCATGGCCGGCAATCTGGCAAAATACCGGACTCCTGGCTTAAAAAGCTGGACCCTCAAATCATCATCATAGGGGAAGGCCCATCACGGCACCTGAATTACTATACCGGCTATAAGAAGATAACTCAGAACAGGGCGGGTGACATCACGATGGATCTTTGCGATGACATGGTCCACTTCTACGTTTCAAGCGAAACATACAGCCACGCTGGCTTGACCGATGAAGGTCGAGCGAAGTTCCCGAATTATATCGGGAGCATAACCGTTGAGACTGAATACACGTTAGACGAGTGAGCAAAAACAGCCTATGTAGGTTTGATTGATTATCATATGGTATAGCTTCGATGCACCCAAAATGCTCTAGCTACGCCACTGTAGTCACCAGGTTGTCTCCCCGGTGCTCCGTCCATAGCTATTTTAAAACCGTCCGTGGAAACGGAGTAGCACCCAGAGACCCTGAGAGCGTCATGTTGGAATTTTTCTGGAACCTGACCTTAGATTTCAGCACAGTACTCTTCTGAGAGGCACCCATGGACAATAACCAAAAGTACCGTGCAATCAAACAAAAAATTAACGACAGCTACGACATACCAGATACGATCCTGTCACCAATCGTAATTCGATGCATTGATGGAGATGGTACGATCTCACGATCCGTCCGTGATATCTATCGGAAGCAGGGCGTCCCTGAGGCGGTTTTTGACTGCGCGGAGAATGCTTATAAGAAGCTTCTCATTGACGGGACTAAATGAGCAGCGGTTTAGTAGGAGTCCAGTCATCACGCCTTGTCAGAAGTACACAGAAAACGTAACGGGGGAGATTTAGAGAGGGTTGGACCAAGAGTTTATTAATTTCTCCGTGTTACGCCTCTCGTAGCATGATAAAGTTTCATCTTACACTGGGAGAACCTACTATCCCGTTCCAGTTGTGTATAGACGCACTTAAGCCATCTTTACAGCTGTCACACTTTGAAGCCAAGAGTCTGTGAGTCCCATCCTTTGTTTCAGAACCTTCGGGTCCTCGATTTGAGCAAGTAATTCCATACCGCGTTCGAACTCTTCCGGGCTCATCAGATAACCCACCGTTTTTCCCCTATGAGTCACAGCTACCGTGCCATTTTCAAAACAACGTGTCGGACTGCGACGTAAAGCGCTAATTGTCACTGTTTTCCGAACCGACAGGGGCGATGGAGATTGCTGATCGGTCATTGAACTGGCTCCCTGGTTTCTTGAGGAGATTTCCTGTTAAACCACATGCCTCAGAGGGGCATATCTTAAACAGTTCATCTGTACGGCATAGAGAAGGTATAGCACATAACTGAGGTCTTTCCACGGAGCGCTGCTAGTGTTCCTGAGGTCGCAATTGCCGCGCAGGACTCAGCTGCTTCTCGTTTCGCTATATTACCATCTTCATTCCAGCACTACCTGAATCAACGTTTGAACATATGGGGTGGCGATGGGGTATGCCGTATTGAAAATAATGAATAGTCAGGCTAATTTTAAAAAAGCTATCGACCTATTCTCAGGAACCATCTGGTTCCACTCTCCATTCGCAGTGTTGAGTTGTACCCTCTCAGGGAGTGAGATTTTATGACTTCCCATCGATTTTTGGCTTTTGTTGAGGATGTTTCTGCCACAAGTTCTGTCGCTGTCGAGTCTAGTGAAGCAGGAAATGTCATTGAAATATATAGGAAATTTTCTGGAAAAGACCCAACTCATCTGGTGTGGCTAGATGGTATTGAGGAAGCTTATTTTAATTCTTTGTCTTGGATTGGCACCCCATGTGACTCCAGTTTGAAACCAGATCGAGACCAACGAAGAAATCACCTTAATTCTCTGGATTCAAACAAGTTATCCGTGTTCTTGTTGGCGCTTCATAAAGAAGATAACTCGGCATTTTATGAACAGTTGGCTGAAAGCGCTTGGCTTGAAGTCAGCATTTTTGATTCGCAAGAAACTGGCAGTGTTCCCGGTCTCCAGTCGGCCGACTACGAGCAGGAACGGATCGAAGTTGTTTGGATTGTTTTTGAGAATCGTGTCGACAGGGATTTGTTATCAAAACTCAGGAATGTTTTTAGCTTGGATCACTTGGAAGAGGCCAGCTTTAGTTCGCATGAGCTGATTCACTATCAGTTCATGCCTTACAGGAATCCGAAATTTGTTATCAGAGATATCGATATAGGGACCGAGCCCGGTATCCAATATTGGGCCCGTGGACCGAGGGAGGTCTAGGCCCCGTGCATTTTTCAAGTTAGCTCTGATTGCGCTTTTAGGGACAACGCTGAGGAAAGTTCATCATGCCCAGTCATCGCGCCATGGTCAGCTCATTGGACTGTTTACGTCAATTAGGAGGTGAGTTGCACGACGATCTCACTAAAAACCTCGCAAACGGCCACTTAGCAGGTATTAGGCTTGTCGACGTCGGGCAAGGAGACTGCTTCGCAATCATCGCAAAAAGGGATGAAACCTCATTCCCACTAATGTATATCGACTATGGGGGTTTAATGGATCATCCAGATCGAGGAGACCCTGAACGCACAAAACTTCGAATGCCCGTAAAGCACACTTTTGGGAAAAGCGTGATTGTTCTCTCACATTGGGATAAAGATCACTATTGGTCTGCCAAGTGGAAAAATACCGATGCAAAAGAATCGCTGTGGCTTGTTCCGAACCAATTGATTTCGCCGCAAGCCGCTAAATTCTCTGCTGAACTTAAAAATGCAGTCAGGTGGCCCGAGGCTCTTGAGGAACAAGTCATAGCGGTAACACTTAGGGATCATATTGTTCTCATAAGGAAATGCGGGAAACGCAACAAGGGGATCGCGTCTGAGGATCGAAATTTAACAGGCTTAGCCATCACGATTCACAACTCTGGAATAACCCAGTCGCCACAAGTCATTTTTCCTGGTGACTGCCCGTTGAATCGAATCCCTAACTTGCCGAGCGTAAAAATTTCATTGATTACCGCACCACATCATGGCTCTAAAAAGGGGTTAGCAGACTTTGCAATTTTCTGTCACGCCTACATGGACGCTGATTCCTTGATGTTGATTTCATACGGTAAAAATCACTACGGTCATCCGGATCCTTCGGTTAAGGCAGTCTTTCCTGGAGACAATATCGAGAGTAATCAGAATCGGAAGTCGGACCAAGAGCACCTCTACACAGAAATTGAGTTATCCAAGTATCTACCTCCTCAGTCTTTCTCAAGGGCTCGCAAGGGCTAAAAAGGTGATTTATGGACGAACATAAAATTGGTTTGGCGCTCTCGGGGGGCGGTTACAGGGCAACTCTTTTCTGTCTTGGCAGCCTCTGGCGCTTTAACGATGCTGGGTTACTACCTGAGCTTGACACGATCACAAGTGTATCCGGTGGAGCAATAACGGCGGGCTACCTTGCATTGAGATGGGACGATCTGGATTTTGAGGAGATAGGGGATAAATCAGTAGCAACAAATTTCAGATCAGTGATCGCGAAACCACTTGTTCGGTTCTCACAAAATAAGATCGACATTCCATCGGCCATTAAGGGCATGATCTTTCCGGCCAGTAGTGTTGGAGACCAGCTTCTGAAGCAATATGAGTCGCTTCTATTCGGTGACACGAGGCTCGATAGCATTCTCAACGAAAGAGCACCTCAATTCGTGTTTTACGCGACAAACTACGACACGGGAGTGAGCGTCCGAATAAGCAAAGAGTGTCTTAGGGACTGGCGTATCGGGAAGGTTGTAAATCATGGTCTGAGCGTCGCTCAGGCCGTCTGCATTTCCAGTAGTTTTCCTCCATTCTTCGCCCCCATCGTTGTTAAAAACCAAGACTGGAAATGGGAGAAAACCAAGTACTCCGATCTACACGACATCGAAACACTAAAAAGGGAACTTTTCCTATGTGACGGAGGCCTCTACGATAATCTTGGACTTGAGATGCTTTGGAAAACCGGATCTGACCGAGAGTACGACACCGTTTTTTCCTGTGACGCAGGTGCGCCATTTTCAGCGCCTGTGAAGCAATCGAACGGTCTATGGGGCAAATTCTTAAAAGGGATTGGTTGGCGCAAAAATTGGGGTTCACAGTTTTTACGAATGACAGATATCATGATTTATCAGCAGAGGGCTTTGCGGAAACGGTGGTTGATGAAAAATTTGATGTCTGATGACAGTTATAATGGCGCGTACTGGGGAATTGATGTCGATATAAGCAAGTACCCCGTCGATTCTACGCTCGTTCGATACACCCCTAGTTTCCAAAAGCTCCAGAAGTTGGGCACACAGCTTCGGCCTTTCAGCAAAACGGATACTGAGAATCTGATTCACTGGGGCTACGCCCTTGCGGACGCGGCACTGCGTGGCTACTACGACAAAGAACTACCAAGGGGAACTCTGCCGGAGGTCTAAGGCTTTCCTAGTCATTATTCGTGCACTTCGATGACCAACTAGATCCCGTAGTTCGTGATTAAAGGTCAAGTGTTATGGGATTATTCGTGGGCTTATAGCGGTCGGTGCAAATGCTTCCGTTAACGAAGTTGAGGCCGCCTGCCTCTCTTTGGAGAATCCCGTAGCCTTCGTGGATATGTCCGCATATATGGGCCATGAGATTTGGAAGTTGCTCTATGCGTTTTGCCAGAGATTGGCATCCGACATGCCTTCCCTCATTCGGGACGAAATCCAGAATGCCATAGGCAGGACCGTGACTTATAAGCACATGGGTGTCGTCGGGCACAAGTTTCAAGCGACCTCTTAATTCAGCCTCCCGTGCGTTAAAAGCCATATGGCGAAAAATTGGTTGCCACGGAAAGCCGAAAAAATTAATGCCTCGAATAGATACCGATTCGCCCCGAAGATAGGTAATTCCGTTTTGTTCGCACAATTCGCGAGCCCAGACAGACATGGTTGAACCACGCAACTTTCTGTCAAAACAAAAATCGTGATTCCCAGCAACAAGAATCTTGTAAGCATGGGGCTGCGTCCCCATCCACCGGGCAAATTCATGAATCTGAGGCAACGTTCCAGATCCAGTGCAGTCACCTGCGTGAATCAGTACATCGCCTTCAGGGATCGACGGCATTTTATCATGCAAACTGTGAGTATCGGAGATGCAGACGAGCCTCATATCAGCTTCTTAAGTCGGACCAATGTTTCAGCAAGTGCTTTATCTTCGTTTGAGTAAGGCGGCAAGTATTCCGGGATGTGGATCCACCAATCTTCTTCACCGGGTACAATTACACTCTGTTGATCATCGAGGAGAAAAGCATCCTTTCGCCCGCATGCAGGTTTCGGTTTCAGGGTCCGGGCTGGCAGAACAACATCGAGATCTTCAAACCAAGTGGGCGCTGCGTGCTCAGTAACAAGCAACTTTTGGATCGCGGATGTCCGCTCTTCGCTCACGCTGGTATAAATCACCAGATCAAAGAGTTTTACTGCATGCTCAAGAAAGGAGTAAAGCCCTGGGCGGAGGATTTAAGAGACTGCGTTGCTTATTACAGTCCCCTCAAGGTCAAGACATAGGAATGGTTTCACCGCCCATCGCGCTCAATTTGGGGATTCGTTTCACCCGTACCGGCAACTGGAGCTGGCAGTCTTTTCCTCAGCTCATCTTCGTGGATTCTGATTATATTGCCTGCACCTTTGCATTCAAATCGCAGCCGCGAGGTCACATATATTCGCCGCCCCTGTTGCCGAGTGGCTCTCAGCAAAGGTGGGCTGCACACGATATCACCGACCTGATAATCATCGGTCAAGCACTTAGTTACGACTCCGTATACAACCGTATTCACTATCTTGTCATCACGAGTCAACCGGGCAAGGGTCCACATCGAGAGAAGAACCTCAGGCTCATTATTGGGGTTGCGCCACCTCAGCTCCTCCCGCTGCCTGCGATCAACATCAGCAATGTCGTTGTCTCCCAAACCAAATAGGTCATCGCTCATGTTATTGCTCAACTCCCAGCCTGCAACAGCCTAAAAATAAATGGTTACTCGGAAAAGTCCCCAAAATCCGAATGCTTTAACCTTTCCATTTGTTCAAACCCTTTCCTCCCAATCCCTCTCAATCTTTTTTTTCGAAACTCGGAACATACCTCTGAAGCCCGGAGAGACTTGCAACTGCCGGTGGACGTTCTCGTCTCTCTTTGTACCCTCATTGGCTTTCTTCATAATCAACAACGGAACCTTACTAAGCCTTGAGTCCGATCCCAGCCTATCGGATTGAAAGGATCGTGAAGCTTGAAATGCAGTGATTGTCGTAGGATTCAAACACTTCTGTTTGCTTTTCGACAGACCCATTCAAATTGCTCCTCCAGTTCCGACTCGAACGCTTCAGTAACGTTGCCTGTTAGGTGCCATGAAATGTCCAATCCGGACCTTCCAAATTTCATGTCATTAATGGACAACTCCGCCTGATGCACCTCAAGATTGCGGTCGAGGTTTTCAAGGAACCAGGCAACAATGGGGATTCTTGCTTCGGCGGGGAAGTAGGCGAAAGTGATTCTCTGGAAATGGCTCATGGCGAATGACTCGCTATCAAGAAAACGGCCCGTCAAAGTTGCGTATTCGGGTTATTGCTGGCGCGAATTACTCTCTCGCGGAACCTTCTCTCCTCGGAGCATAAGGCCCCTTTTCGCGAGCAGCCCGTCAACTACGTTGAAAGGGTAGTCCCAAAATCGAGGCTCGATAAACAGAATACCCCCTCCCCCTCCTGACGGGGAGTCCTCCCTGCGAATTAGCCTTCGGATTTTCAGAGCTTCTACGTGCATAAAAATTTGCCAAAATAATTCTTTTCTGACCGGCAAATCTCGCTCAACCGAACGAGATGAATACTCAACTCGTAGCTCGTGTAGCCTAAACCCATGGCCCGGATATTCAGAAAAGATCTCATGTAAAGTCTTGTCGATAGTGAAAATTCTCTTCGACATAATTTCACCGAAATTATTTAATGATATTGTTTCGCAACAAATGGGTAGTATATGCCGTGGACTGAGAAAATCAAGAGCGGAATAGTCCGGTCTCCATCCTGGAGACTACAATGTGCGACATTAAAAAGAGATTTGGTCAGAACCTGAGAACAGTCCGCCAAGCCAAAGGATTTTCCCAGGAGCACCTTGCCTATGCCGCTGGAATTGACAGGAGCTATGTCGGCAAAATCGAGCGTGGAGAAGTTAACTTATCTATTGAAAAACTCTACCTCCTTGCGAAAACTATCGGATGTTCACCGAAGGATCTTATCCCGGAAGCCTGAGGCTTCTGCGGCGAGGGTCGCCGGTCGGATGCCTTCATTTCTGGGGCAGTACTAGAGAACAGTTGGACTGGATCAGAGGGGCAGGCATATTGGCACTTAGTGCCGAAAAGCATACGTTGTCCGTTCAAAGAGAGCATCTTGCCTCAAGCGTGTTCCAGCTGCCCAGGAACCGGGGCCAATGGATCATCTCGTTCATGACAAATTCCTTGTCTGCACGTATAATACCGGTAGAAATCACAAATCGGAGTTCACTATGGTCGGCCCCAAGGTCATCTAAGGTCAGGAATCAACATGGTCGGTCCAAGAGTTTATTGAAAGGAGCATCACATGGTTGGTCCAAAGGTCATTTAATTACCAAGCCCTTCTTCCGCGATTAGCGCCCGAGCTAGCGAGATCAATGGGTTTATTCGGCGACACTCCTCATCGGCGGAGACCACAACTCTGGAATACGCTCGTTAATTTCCCGATCTTTCTTTTTGCCAGTGTCAGGGTGCATATTCTGCTCTCCCAGGCTTAGCTTTCCATAGTTGCACGTGCGACTTCGTATTTCTCACGCGTACTCCTGATCATCGCGAGGCGCTGCTCAAGTACTCTTTCTTCATCTTCGAGTGACTCAAACTCGTTTCTATCTCCAGTGACTACGGCAGCAAGATTCACATAGTGACGGAGCGTCGTTGATATAGACTCATGCCCCGCTTGGTCCATTAACTTCTTTTTGATGTACTGGACATTCACTATCTTTTTATCGCCCTCAGCCGCCAACATCCTTTCTATCGCATAAAGATTACACGCGTATTTGAACAGCCCATACGCACGCAGGTCATGCGTACTAATGCCTACACCCGTATTAGCTACGAGCTGCCCAAGACTATCTTCATACATCACACCGCCATTTCTGGGTGATGTACTCGGGAGCAAAACTCCAGGGTCATGGCCTCTCAAATGAATCTGCACGATATCGTTGCGCTCCATCTCAATGAAATCGTGTGAATCATTTATTAGACTGCCGGGAACTTCGATGTAGCGCGGCTTATCGTTCTTGCAGCCGTTTTCCAAGTAGACCCGAACCATTCTTCTTTGATTTCCAGTCACACGGGGTGGAAGTGATAAAGTTCTCAGTGAGACTACTTCTTTACATCGCATGCACCCACTCATAAACCACCGGAGCATCAAACCATTTCGAACTTCCATCGCCTCCTTAGAGTCACTGTCTTTCCTTTTCGCCGATTGCGTCCGAGCAGCCAAGGTCTTCCAAAGATCCTTTATTTGGTCCGGAGTAGGAATTGACTCCCTTTCCTTGTTGTGGGTCTTGAGAAGGAAGGGGATCTTGTACGGAGCTGTAGAGTTCCGAGACGGCCTCTCAATTTCAATCTGATACTCTAAATCGGGGTGCTGAAAGCTTTTCCAGCCAATAATTGATGGACGAAGAAGCGCTTGGCCCTTAGCCCACCAATAGAATGCAATCGGATCGGAGAGAAGCAGATTTATCGAGTTTGGCCCGAGTCCTGAATCCTGCAATTGTTTTTTATACTCGCGAAAATCCTCGGTACTGGCACCATCTAGCTCAATATTTCGCCGCTCTAAGAAAGTTAGCCAACGTTTCAGTCGACCGCCTTGCTTTTGAACATAACCAATCTTCTTTCCATCAATACTAAACCTCTTTATCAGCCAAAGCGTAGGCAGTTGTAGAAGCTCGCCGCTGTCTTTGATCATCACGGGCAACTTGGTGACTTCCGCCAGTATGTAGTCAGCCATCAGTCCCTCTCATCCGCTCTACCCTCTGCATGTCCTGGTGCTGAGCTTGCTTAATGCCGAGCTGTTTCCGATATGCCTGGTTTTCTATCATTAAGTCGTAGACGCTTTGAGCCAGTCTTCTGAGTTTCAATTCCATGTCAGCCTTTTCGGCTTTCAGACTCGTCAGCTCAGTTTGTTTTTTGGGATCAAGATTTTTAATTGCCTCGAGGGTCTCCTTACAGTCCTCTAGGGCCTCATCTAGCCTTAGCCTTAGGGCTCCTTTCGGTCGAATCCAGTCAGACGACTTAGAGGTCGCCCTGACCCCAAGGCCTTCATCTTCCCAGTCCGCAAACCAGTTCAAGCTAAAAATTGTCGGCATTTTGAATCGGGCTTGCTTTGTTGTCGCAAACGCCTCCAGCAACTCAATTTTTTTCTCTGCATTCTTGAATGCACTACTCTTTTTCACACTTTCAGGGGTCGTTTCTATTTCGCTCATGCAAGGACCTCCCTGGCTTTTTTCATCATAGGGGACTGCGACACTTCCACGATAAGCTGGGCATCCTGCGGTCGATCAAAAGCTGCCAAGTTTGGACATCCTGTACACGAGCCTTTCTTCACGCTTGATAGCTGTAGAGCACCTGCATGCAAACAAGAACTTCTCTCTTTTAAATCCGGCGTTTTGCCAAAACAGATGCCGTCGGGAACATGATTGATGACCAAGCCGATGTCTTTGATTTTTTTGATCATCTTTTCCGTTCGCTTATCACTCTGAAGCTCGGTGTCGAGAATCAAATCACGCAACTCGTTGTAAATCGGGTCCTCGGGATCGCCTGGATTTTCTAGTAAGTCTGCAACCTTCTCCGCCATAACCTCATCAAACACGGTCGCAAAATCTTTATCGGTTAAATACTTTTCCGTCATATCAAATGAGTCGTGACGCAGATGCCATGAGAGGGTTGGTAGGTCGGACGCATCAAATTTGTAAAAGTAAGTCATCGCGAAAAAACGGCGGAACTGGTGCTCTGAGAAAATCCACTTGTCTGAACCTTCACATTCCCGATCAGCTTCTACCAATGCAGCAAATTCGTTCATTTTCCCCTGCTGCCAGAATTCGTTCTTCCCCCCCTGGACAGTGGGAACTTGCAATAATTTTTGATTCTCCTCTGTACGAATTTGGCTCGTGAGCCGCTCAAGAACCTCAATCGCTCTCGCGACTAAACGCGTTACCGGGAAGAAGTCATAATTTTGTTCGACCTTTGCAGAATAAAGCCGGATTGACGGTCCATTTGGAGTTTCAAAACAGCAACCGGCCTCAAGCGACTCGATTTCGGTTTGTCTGCGTGCAGTGAAACAGTAGATGACAAACAAACAAGCTGTAAAAAGGTACTCATTCACAACCTTGTCGAGGCCAAAGCCATCTTCCGCCCAACCATGATTCAGGATTCGAGACAAAGAAGCTTTTGAAATTCCAACTTTCTCAGCGGCTTTTTCCTGAGTTGTACCCTTTGCTATCAGGGTCTGTGCGGTTTCGATCTGCTCCTGAGATATTTTAGTATTTGTCCTCTTCGAAGAGTCGATGTTCTTATCGAACGAAGTGATCGGGTACGGCGCACCCGGTTGCCCCGCCAAGACATCTAACGGATTCTCTTTGAGCCAATACCTCATTCTTTTTGCAGCGTAGTGTCGGCGAGACTCTTCAGTTCCCCCTCGATTGTCACTTCTTTGTAAAAGCTCGTAGTGCTCTACCGCCCTGTCTCTGTAGTCAAGTAATGGGTTCGCATAATCGATTACCCATCGGATTGCTCGATCCATCACTTTAAACATGACCGGCTGCGGTATATCACGAGTCCGCTCTCCCTTCCGACCATGTTTTTTAGCAAATTTAGTGACCTGAAAGCCGCGAAAAAACCTCTTTTGTGGACGGTGCTCCTCGGGAAACAACTCACTGTAGGTTGTTAAATTATCGAGAAATTTTTTGACTGCCCCTACCTCCTTCCTCAGCGTATCCACCGTCAACTTCTCAGCTTCCATGAACTCAGATTTGTCCAGATAGTGCCGTAAATTTGATTTCATGTAGAAATGATGTTCTTTTCGAAATCGAGCTAATCTAGGGTTAAAACTCTTGAAAGCCCGTGAACTCACACCAAGCGCTGAAGCTATCTTCTCGATATTAACGTCGGGTTCAATGCCCGATCGTGGGACCCTGAGTTCGCAGATCTCCTGTGACGAGAGAGAATCAAGGTGGTCGTAGAGTCGTGACCTGAGTGATAACCTGTCTGCAAGCGGATAAGGATAGTCAGCTAATATTTCCTCAAAGATTGAGCTATTAATGCTGCTGATATACGTCAGTTCGTACTTAAACTTCATTAGACGTATAAAGTTAATAATTTTCCCTGCCGTCTTTATCAGGGTTTCGGGGCCAACATTACCCAGCCGTGGATTGGTACTAGTACCGATAAGCACGCAGGCAAGCTTTACCGTGTAAAGGAGCCTTGGTTCGTCGGTAAGCTTTAGCCCAGGCGAGATTGCGACATCAAAATGAATGGTCTTTGATTCTTTTGGAGCCCCTTTAATCGGCCAAGAGTTATCTTCGAACTTGACGCCTTCCTCAAGAAAGTACGGACGGAGGCTCTCCACATCCAAAAAGCTCTGATCATCGAGCTTACTGAAATGGGTTCGAAATTTGGACAAATCGATGACGGCAGCACTCATGACAGCACCGCCGCGTCAAGCACTGGAATTAGATCACGATACGGGTTGGAAAGTGTTTTCTGAGCCTTTTGGGCCGCTTCAAATAGCAGAGCGTGTTCAGGCTTTCGTTCGATCCGATCAAGCATAAGCCGAGTAAACACAAGCCATAACTGCCAGGGTTTGAAATCACTTTCAGATAGCATAGCTTCGGCTTCCTCAAGGACCACATGCCATTGTAGCAGTGACACGAGGTTTGACTCGGACATAACGAAAATACTTCGACGTTTCTCACAGCTTACACAGAGATCAACTCGGTGGCAGGCTTCTCCCTGCACTGTGCCTGGTTTTATTCCTGCATATGGGTCAGAACAATGCAGCCCCCCAAACCCCCTATTTAAAAGCTCCTGAGCACGTTTATCGTACTCCTCAGGGTCTATCCCTACCTTCGACGCAAAACCTTCAATATCCAGCGTCAAAAGCGTTTCAAACCATTCCAGAAAATCACGAATGTTCTGCTCACGTCGCAGCATTTCCGGCATGTGATATGTATACTTCGAAGCCATCGCAAAGCTCGTATGACGTCCTTTGACCGCCACTGAGGTTGCATCGCGAGTAACCATCCCCTCCAAAAGCAATAGACTTCCTCGTATTGCTTTTAACGTGCTCACCCAACGGTCTGAGCTGGCCCATTTACAAATAGCTTTGAATTGTCTGTTAAAGGAAGCGGGGTGAAATCGTGACGGAATATAACCGTATTGGCCGTTGTTGTTTTTATAATAGGCTAAGAAAAGCTTGTCTTTATCGTAGGCTTCTGACCTAAGTGGCTCCGTGATACGCACAATGTGGTTGAATACATCCACCACAGACAACGACTCTGGTGTTAATGGACTATTTTCAGTCCTACAAGAAACAATTTCTTCTTCAGAGCTGACCCTTCCCTTCCTGAGCTTTCTCCAACGAAGAGTATAGGTACCTCCTGCATCCTGTCTGAGCGCGCTAACAGAGAGGTTTGTGATCGAATCCGGATTACCAGAAACCTCAAAGCAAATAAAAGCGTGAGCTGCTGCGAGAACTCTTCCCTCAAACCCTAGAAAATATCGAACCGTTTTTGGCTTAATATCATAGGAGGCCATCCTAGTGGTCAGATAGTTGTAAACTTTTTGAGAAGAAAGAGGAAAACGACCAGCCAGAAAAAGCTTACAAAACAGGACAATAACAGGTAGAGGATTATCATCCAGGATTTCTCGATGAAGTCGAGCCCTGATTATCGCGTCACCTGGGCCGTATTCACTGTTAAAAATCTGCTTTAATTGGTAAGCATTCTCAGTAAATTGAGGGTTTGCCAACCATTTTTGAACCTCTTCTAAGACTTTGATGTGGTCACGAACGATGCCAGCGCAAGTATCTTTCAAGGTCCTGATTCGGTAATCGAGAACAGCAATCGATGCGCCGTAAACATCCAGATCATCACCGCCCTGTTTGGCTTCGAGCAAGATATTAGCGACTAGGCTTTTCAGTTCCTGTTTTGTCTTTCCATCGACCGCATAGTCGTCTCCCAAAATGGTCTCGGCGTTTGCCATGATATCAGTGTAAGCAACTTCACACCCGGGAGTAACATCAAGCAGCGTGCTCCCTCGCCCTATCCTTTTGAGCACTTTCCAGCCATGACAATGGAGGTCATCGTCAAAAAGCCCGGCATTAGCGCCAATTTTTAAGATGAAGTTGCATCCGTATGCACGATTGTTACGAGTGATATTACTGATATTCAGGCTCTGCACGTGACTTCTGTAGGCCGTGATCAAGTTGCTGAAATGAAGACTAATTTCAGGAGGGGGTACTGTGCCTAGATGATGCTCTTTCGCTAACCAGTTTCGCAGTGGTTCAGATTTATCTGAACTGGCAAAAAAATCCAGGAAGGCTCTGCTGTTGTACCAAATCGTCAACTCAGAATGCATCGGGTACGCGCTACAGGGTATTTCGTACGCCTTTGCAAGCTTCTTACAGTAGGGCTCTCCGAAAGCATCAACCCATCGACCAAAGTCCCGAGAAACTCGCTTGTTAATAATCGCTTTCAAATTATCAGCCCTTTTCCCACGTCGAAACTGGTCAAAAAAATTCACGGAGGATCCGCTTTGCGGGAACCGTTATTCTTCTTGACGAGCACTGAAAAAACAAGCTGTTAATATGGGCGCAAGCAGTTTCGCCTGCACCCATACTGAGAATGGGTTTGGGAGGAGGCCCATAAGGGTTCAGGGTGAACCCCAAGGCTAAATTATTCTATCGCTTGAGCCTCTTCAGTAGCTTCTTTTTTCTTCGATTGTGGCAACAGCTGAGTCCTTAGCTCATCTTCAATCTCTTTTGCGATCTGTGGATTTTCCTCCAAGAACTTACACGCATTGGCCTTGCCTTGTCCGATCTTGTCTCCTTGGTAGGCGTACCAGGCTCCCGATTTATTCACGAGACCTTGCTTAACGCCAAGGTCGATGATTTCTCCAAGCTTATTCGTCCCCATCCCATACATGATCTGGAATTCAGCCTGCTTGAAGGGAGGGGAAACTTTGTTTTTCACCACCTTAACGCGAGTCTCATTACCAACCACTTCATCGCCCTCTTTAACCGAACCAATTCGGCGTATGTCCAAGCGGACGGAGGAGTAAAATTTAAGGGCGTTACCGCCAGTGGTGGTTTCGGGGCTGCCAAACATTACACCGATCTTCATTCGGATCTGGTTGACGAATACAATGAGGCAATTTGCATGTTTGACGTTACCAGTCAGCTTACGAAGCGCCTGCGACATCAGACGAGCCTGAAGGCCAACGTGACTGTCCCCCATTTCTCCCTCAATTTCGGCTTTCGGGACGAGCGCCGCCACAGAGTCAACGATGATCAGTCCCACTGCATTTGAGCGAACTAACATATCGGTGATTTCCAAGGCTTGCTCACCCGTATCTGGCTGCGAAACCAAGAGATCATCAAGGTTCACGCCCAGCTTTTCAGCATAAACAGGATCGAGAGCGTGCTCCGCATCGATGAATGCAGCATTCAGGCCCTTTTTCTGAGCCTCCGCAACTAGCTGTAAACAAAGTGTGGATTTACCCGCACTTTCCGGACCATAAATTTCACATATTCTCGATAGCGGAAGTCCACCAATGCCCAGCGCAATATCAAGACCCAGTGAGCCTGTGGATATACAAGGCATCGGCCCAATGGAGTCGTTCATTTTCATGACGCTGCCTTTGCCAAATTGACGCTCAATCTGACCCAAGGCGGCTTCTAGCGCTTTTTTGCGGTTATCTTCCACGACGTATTCTCCGAAACTTTTAGTTTTTGACCGATCTGAACCGGTTCAGCGAAAAAAGGCTTTTAAAAAACTCTGAAAGCCTTTCAGTCAGTCGCTCATACATATCGAACCACTTTTCATACTCTGATTAGTAGATCTCACAGATACGACCATAAGGCAGACCGCCTATTCCCAG
>TARA_R110002074_G_scaffold121205_6_pt1 | contig 32188 bp, 31 predicted proteins | sample TARA_R110002074 | Tara Oceans TARA_R110002074 (sample SAMEA4397215) | marine metagenome | biome: Polar Biome; feature: [MIX] marine epipelagic wind mixed layer (ENVO:01000061); material: water (ENVO:00002006), including particulate matter (ENVO:01000060) such as... | depth 10-100 m | reverse complement strand
AACCATAGTTGCATTGGTTGTAGCTGCGTGAGTTATAGATGCACCGAAGGTAGAGGAAACATCATTTTTGTTAAAGACACTCGCCTTGAAGTCGAGAATGAAACTTGGTTCAAAAGCAAGTATTCCATACAAAGATACCGACGATCTCAAATCCCAATACGATTTACTGATCTCGCCATGATCAACATCACCGCTTCCTATTCTACGACAACGTACATAATTTGATTGGCCGTGCTCAGTTCTTATGCCATTTGCTGATTTCTGCCATAAAGCGCGCATAGGGTGCCCAACACCTGGATCAGGAGGGTCATTGTCGTACTCGTATTGAGAGTTTCCTGGTATATATCTAAATGCCATTATTAACCTTGCTTAACTTCTGGAGTTTCTTCTTTATTGTCTGCTGGCTCTGGATCAGGTTCTTCGGCTGATTGTTTTGCTATATCTTTAATATCCTCATCACTTAGCATAAGAATCTTTTTCATAATATATTCTTTTGAGAAGTATTCACCAACATATTGAGAAGCCTGATCTAGGGTTGTCAAACGATCTCTTAATAGCTCGGCATCTTTAAGTTCTGTGAAATGGTTATCACGCGAATAATCGATAAAGATATCGTTTTTCCATGAATCCCAGTCTTCTTCAGTAATAAGACCTTTCATAATTAACTGAGTTTTTAGAATACCAGTGAATAGATGTGCAAACCTTTTACGTAGTCTATCAATGAATTTCTGAAATTTCAACTCATCTCGTGAGATCTCGGTTGCTCTACCTAAAGAAAATTGACCTTCTGATTCAAGCCTACCAATAGGAACATTAAGAGACTTATATAATTTCTTTTGAAAATATACGATGTCATCTATTTGTCCGAGGTTTTCACCACCTGGTAAAGTTGAGATCTCTGTACCACGACCACCTTCGCGACGTGGCAGCCAAAAATCTTCAAGCATCGACATATGTTTGCGATCATCTTTAACTGCTCCTGTATCAGCGTCATAGACCAACTTGTTACGATACCGGGCCATGATGTCTTTCATATATTGTTCGGACTTACCACGAGGCAAGTTACCCACATCAATATAGAATATTCTACGCTCAGGCGCTCGTGCAAGCCGATAGATGACGAGTGAGTCTTCCATCATACGAAGTTGATTGATTGGCTTCAAAGCTTTATGCAGATGCGACACAATTTTCTTACGGCTAGCATCTAATAGACCAGATGTAACATAGCTAACGGAATCGTTAGATAGTTTAATACCAGACGAGGTACTTCCTGGTTTTTCTTGATACAAGTAATACTCATCAGTCTTTTCGACGATCAATGCACCAGTCTTTGGATCTTTTTTCTTTTTAACTTGTTTAATTTTACGAACTTTAGAGGCATCAATAGGACGAATTTCCTGGATGCCAGCTTTAAGGTTCGCTTCGTTAACAACAAGGTGGTGATATAGACGTCCATCTACATACCAACGTTTAAACATATCGTGACCAATTTCATTGAAATTTAGCATCGACACGATGTTTTCGAATTCTTCGGTAATACCCTTTTTTATTTGATCAGATACTTCAACTTTGTCTAGTCTAATTTCAAGTGCCGATTCACCTTCTGACGCTGAAATAGATTCATTAGCAATATCTTCAATTGCAGCATCAACTTCAGGGTGTGCTGATACTCCACGATATTTCATTATTAGCTGAGCATTATCTTTAGATTCGTCACCATCTAAATTAATGAATTGGCCATAGTGCATACCAGACGCGGTAACATAACCAGCGCCATCGTCATCAGTAGCAGGAACAATAGAAGGAAGTTTCTTATCTTCTTCTTTTTGTTTCTTCCTACGGATTTCAAATCCAAATATATTTAAGCCTTGTTCTTCAGCCATAATTCCATCCTATGTTAAAAGGTTGGCAACCTTAAAGACTGCCAACCTAATATTTATATCACCATTAAGAAGTGGTGTTAGATGTCCAGTACTGATATGCAAACTCTACACTAAACTCTTCGATCGCATCATTGGCATCATATGCCAATTCAATCGGTGAGATCAATGTTGGGAAAGCAGCAACGAAGTTGTATGTTTTCAATACACTTTCGTCTTTATCAAGTTGATCAACTTTAAGATCTGCTTGATAATCAGTTGGGTTAACTAGACCAGTATTAGCGCCGTGTGCGTTAATACCATTCATCCAACGTTCCATTGAGTCACGAACCGTGAAGTTCGTGTCATTGATAATTGTTACTGACCATGGTTCAAAGGTACGATCGCCTGCAATTTGCAATTGACGTCCTCTAAAAGCCACCGGTACGGCCGGAACCGTTGAACCCGGAAGCTGTCCTGTTCTACACATGAATGATGTTAATTCAACATCACCGCCAGCATAACCTGGAAAACCAAGTGTAATTTTAAACAGATTGGGGCGAGCGCCACCACCTGCTAGTTTTGCTTTAAAATCGTCTACGCCTAAAATAGCCATTTTCTATCTCCCCTTATACCGCGCCAGCGACTTCTGAGAAGTCTACGCCAGTACGTACAGCAACAAAGTTAAGTGTAACAAAGTTGATGGAACGAGCAGGTTTGACTAAGACAGTAGCGACGAATTCATTTCTATCTATAACTGCACCAGTATTGTTTGTTTCGTCACAAATAACACGGAAGTCAGTAATACCACGACGGCCTTTAATGTCGCGTAGGAATGGTTCGACTGTACCTGTAAATTCTGCTCTTGTAAATTCATCATTGAATTCGAACATAACGTTACGCGCAGCCAAAGCAATCGCTCGCTCAATAACCAGGAACAAACGACGTACGTTAATACGATCAAATGCTGATGGACGGGCCAATTTAGTTTTGTCACCAAAGAGTAATAGACCTTGACCAGGAATATTAGCAATTGGGTTAACACTGTTTCTGTATAGTACATCACGCTCTGCTTTATTAGGAGAGTATGCAATACCTGTTACACCAAGATACTGACCACGACGTGGACCAGCTGGTGAATACCATGCAGCTGCGCTTACATCAGTCGCTGCCATAATACCAGCAGTCGAAGACGCAGCCGGAATATGGATGAACTCATCATTGTATTTGTCATACACTTTAAGATAGTTGTTATCAACTATAAGATATGAAGATGATGTGAATGTTGCGGCAGTTGCAGTCGTATTAGTAACCGGAGTAGCAGAACCAATAATGTCTGAACGAGCAGGTGATGTAACAACAACACAGTCTTTACGAGTGCCTTGTGCAATACTTACTAGGTCGTTAACTATTGTTGTGGTGTCTGTACGCGAAGCCATTTGAGGAGCAATCAACATATCAACTTGGATATTGTCTTTGTCTTCAAAATTGTCGTAACCAGTGATATAATCACCGACGTCCATGTTCTCTGATTCGTCACCTTGGGTCAAAGAATAATCTTTGATAATCTGTGCAGCAGAAGATTTTTGGAAATCACGAGAATCAACAGCATCTTGGCCAGCCAAAGCAACACTATAGTCGGAATCAAAACCAGCACACCAGATATATCTAGAAGTTCTGTTGATTACGTCTTTAACGAAGTTCGTTGAACCGTCAGATGTTTTTGCGTTCTTAGCAACTGATAAGAATGGAAATGTTTCAAGAACAGTTCCACGAGTGCCAGTAAATAGACCATCTTGGTCAATAACTGCTACGTGCATCTCATCGTTAGTTGCATTCAAGCCTTCAGCAAAGTTAGATGTACCAGGAGCAGCGTCAAAGCTTGCTTGATGTGTCCAACTAGTAAATACTGTAGGTGCTGTAGCATTTGGACACACGGATATTTGAAGGCTATTGCCCAAAGATCCAGGCCAACGTGCAATAAATGTATGCTTGTCGCTGTCGAGGCCAGTTTTTGAAGTGTCGAACTGATCTGGGTTCGTGATACGAACATTTTTACCAGTTACTGCTTCACCAGCTTCTACGCTATATGCATTAAATCCGTCAGAGTCACCTAGGACCCGTACAACTTGTAATGCGTTTGTATACTTTAAAAAGTATGCGGCTGAATGGAAATCAACCGAGTTTATCTGTGATGGTGCACCAAAGGTAGTAACCAGACCAGACTCATTTGAAATGAGTGTCGGAGTGTTTACTGGGCCCCATCTAAAATTACCAACAAATCCACCAGTGGAAGAAGATACTGCAGGCACTGTGCCAGACGCGTCGACTTCTCTAACGGTAATTGCCGGAGATTCTGAAAATGCCATTTTTCGTTCCTCTCGAAAATTTAATTATATGCGATCCATAATAAGAAGATTTTTCACTTACAACTATTTATAATAAATTAGAAGTGTGTAGTTGCTTCGTATTCGATTGCCCAAGGGGAATCTTCATCCTCAGCTTTTAGTATATCATCTAATCCATCATCGATATAACCAAACCCCGGTAAATCGTTTTCAATTTCTTGCATTTTTCTTTTAAACATCATTTCTTTGATATTAATATCAGTCATATCTTGAAAATACTGAGTAGAAATAAAGTAACCAAACATAACAAGATTCATAACCAAGTCATCATGGTTACCCGAAGAAGCCTCGTAGGATTGCCCCTTAGCAGTGAATGTAGATATTTCCATAATAGTATTCTGGTCTACAATATGTAATTTATTGCTCTCAAGTATATCTTTGAACGCCGAACAACCAAGCCTTTTAGTTTTACGAGTTATTTCAACACCTAGCCCATCAGACCTGACCGCTGATTCTACATGCATATTTTCATATTCTAGATCTTGGTACAATCCATTACATACAACGGTACCTTGATCATTTGATTCAATAACTACATATGCCTGATTGTAGGAAACTGCCCATTTATAAATAATATCGGGGAAGAGTAATGGAGAAATAGTATTGTTGCGATATACAGCCACCTGTTTAAATGGGCGTAAGCTAATGTCGATCACATTGAACGTAGAATAGTCCTGTCCTCTTCCTTTACTGACGTCACATAACATAATATATTCGTTACCTTTAATAGGCTCTTCGTATATTAAAAGATCTCCACCTTCACGGTGCAGCTTATAGTTTTCGGCTCTAAGCTTAAGTAATGTTTCGCCGTTAATAAGTGTATCACCGGTGCCAAAAAATGTATTACCAAACTCTTGATCAAATTGAAGTTGGGATGTATTACTAATCGTTTGTTCTTGCCAAGCCTTATCTCGACCAGGAACGTCCCACCAATCAACCCTCATAGGTTTAAACTCGCTTACGCCTTGTAGTGCTGATTCCCATATCTTATGAAACACATTACCAATACCATTAGCGGTTGATGTAATAATAACTTTAGTATTTTTACCAGCAGACACAACAGGATAGGTTGATGTATAAAACTGAGCATCATTTTCCACAAATGCAAACTCGTCAAGATATAGCAGTGAGACTGACATACCACGAATTGACGAACCGGATGTTGCTGCAGCAATTATCCGAGAATTGTTTGAAAATTCGATTGAACCTTTATTCAAAGCCTTACAACCGGGCTGCAAGAAGAAAGGTAGATTTTCTAGCATAAGAGTAATACGACCTAACATCTCACGTGCGGTCGCACCCTTATTTGCCATAACAGCAATAACCTTTTCAGAATGGAATAATGCATACCAAAGTAAATACGCAACCGAACTGATTGACTTTCCAGATTGTCTGCATGCAAGAACGATATTAAATCTATTCTCGTTAAAGTGCTTAAACATTTGTTCTTGATAAGGATACAAGTTAAAAGGCACTAAGCCATCGTCTAGTGATATAACCTTACAATATGTGGTTGTAAAATAAGCTGGATTCTTCATGCATTTAGCATATTCTGCTACTTGCTCGTTAGTCCATTGTTGAACGACTCCGTCTCGTTTAACATTTACATTGCCAAGATATGTTTCACTCTTTGGTTGGAGATACATCTATAATTTTCTCATCATTTACATCTTGTAACATACGTTGCAGTTCAGTCGTTGATCCGACAAACACGTTGTTAGTAGTTCCACCCTCAATTGCTACAGGTGCTTTATCATTAGTATGAAATTCTTTTTTCTTCTTATGCATATCCATAAGATTACCACTAATGTCTGCCATATTTTTCATCATACCAGATAATACTTCAAAGGCTCTAGGATGTTCTGTCGCTCTCGCAACCTCCATCATATCTTCTAATGAAGATCCACCCTTTGACAATAGATCATGATATGTCTGACGAACCATTTCGAAATCGTCATCGGCTTGATTTTTATCCATTATGCACTATCTATCTCTGTTATCACTTCAAGGAATCCAAAGTCACTATCTGGCCCGACGCCAGTAGGAGTTGGGGTTACAGTAATTGATTCAAGTGGTAAATCGCTATCAAGTAAGCCTGCGGTTTGGTTGAAAATATTAGTAATAGACTTAGTAATAATTCCACTTGTTGATGTCGGTCCATGGAATGTTATATGCATATCAAAATCTAAAGTGTAGATAATTGATCTTCGACCTTCCATGGGTCCTTCATAGTCGTCATTTAGGACTACGCCAGTTAAAACGACTGGTACGTCTTCTTTAACATCAGAAAAATCGTCAAACGGTTTAACTGATAATGTATATTGTGGGTTAAAATACGGAATAATTTGCTCAACTAGTTGTAGTGCGTCATCCTGATTTTTTGCATATATGCTAAGTTGGAAGCTCATAATATATGGACTGCCAGCATAAATTTTTTGTCTAGAAAGAACTGACCCGCCTGCTACAGCTTTTGCATAGTTATTTACTTTAGGCAATTGCCTTGAAGGGTCATAAGATACGTTAGTAATTTCGAAAGACATTCTTGGTAACTTAATAGCAACCTTAGTATCGGTCTCAAGATCAGCATTTTCCCTAATACGCTCAAGAAATTTTGCTCTAGGTCCATATGATAATGGAACCTTTTGAGTACTAATTACTCCACCACCAGCATCTTTTCTTAGAACGTATAGATTGTTAAACATTGCTCCAAATGTTGCAACTGCTTTGCGCGTACGCTGATGATAAAAATATGTACCAAACATTAGCTAGGATCTCCAAACGGATTGCTTTCACTGAAGTCTAAGAATCCAGCTCCGACAGTATCAAACGTCGTATTTTGTTCATTTTCAGATAGCTTATTGTCTTCAACAAAGGATGTAAGGGTTCCAACTGCATTAGTGTCATCTCCGGTGACCGTAAGAGTTGTAACCGGCAAATGGAACTTACCATCGTTTCCACCAAAGTGAATAATTGATAGAGCATTGGTGCTTGATACCCAACTTGATACTTCACCTGATAATATAACTCCACTAGCAGTCGTCTGTCGTACTCTCTCACCAACCTCAAAATCACCGGTGACTCCTGATAGAGTAAGATCAAATTCATATGCGTGATCTTGCTCAATACCATCTATTGTATTTAAACCAGTATCAAGATCTTCATCACTATATTCAAACAGTGAACATCTCATTTTAAAAGTAGGTAAATTTGCTAATTGATAAAATGGTGATTCATGTTCAACATGTGTGATTTCAAACATTGAATTGGTCATAGGGAGATAAATCAAATCACCCTCACGCGGACGCTCACCTGTTATCTCATTATTATTGCGTCCGACAGTGTGGTTCCATCGTTTCTTTGCAACAGTAAATGTAGCTTCGTCTCTAATCTCGACACCAAACTTACTGAATAGATCGCCTTCTCCTTCGAACCCATCGCTGTTGTCGATGTACATTTCTATTTTATAACTATTATTGAATTTTGAAGGAACATCTTCACCAAAAATTTTATTCTCGTTAACAATAGTCCGAGGCAAATAGTATAGGTCTTGCCCATACATTTTCAGAGATTCAATAATAATATCTTCGTATAGTCTCTGCTCGGATTTAACCGCGTCAGAGAAATATAAATTTCTGGCCATGGTTTAACCTACATAAAATGATGGTGGAAGTTCTTGCTCTAATCTTAAACGCTCTTTAAGCTGTTCAACATCACTCGTGGCATCTTCGTATATTTGACGGCCGTTAAGTGATACTCCTCCTGGGAGTTGCATACCTTCAAACTTAATAAGGTTTGCTCCCCATTGTTGTTTAATTAGCGCAGTCGTATAATCTTTAATAAACATATCATTGTATATTGAAGTATGTGTTTGAGGATCTATGGTCTGATAAACCTCAGCTACGATATAATCTCCGGCTTTAATATCTTTATCTTGGAAATCACCGTGAACATACAACCTGTTTTGTCTCCGAGCAAACGTGACTTGAGGCGTTCCGTTAAGCTTCATATCGAGCATTGATAGATATTGTTGAGTTTGCTCGTAATATGCAATTCCACCAACAACCGAATTAAGATCCCACATGTCATTAAGCATTAATTGATATTTGACGTCAAAGAAGTTTCTTGATGCTGATGACGTGTGAATAGGAAAAAGTCTAGCGATATATATAATATTAGAACTGATGGGAATATATTCATTAGTCACATCGTCAGTAGTAACTAAGTGTTTAAAATATGTTTTAACTGTAGCATCTGAATGATATTCTTGATAAAGCTGGATAGCCTCATCAACTCTGTCTTCCAGTTGATCTTCGTCTACGTTAATTTCGATAACCGGATCACCTAGCTTTCGCTTACAGTATTCGATCAATGTGTCTCTACTATTAGGAGAAGCCATGTTTTATATCCTCAATTCTTCAGTGTTACATCTATTTATACGTTTACAACAATGCTAAAATGTGGTATAATCAACTATGAAAACAGTATTTACAAACGGATGCTTTGATATTTTGCATCGAGGCCACCTAGATTATCTAGAAAGATCAAGAAATCTAGGTGATAGACTAATAGTTGGCATAAATTCTGATGAGTCTATACGAAGACTTAAAGGCAATTCAAGGCCAATTAATAATGAAGAAGATAGAAGATATATGTTACAATCATTGCGGTTTGTAGATCATGTATACGTATTCTACGAAGACACGCCGTATGAACTAATTAAACAATTAAAACCAGACGTACTTACTAAGGGTGGTGATTACCAAATTGACCAAATTGTAGGAAGAGACATAGCAAAATTAACTGTCTCACTAAAATTACGTGATGGTTATTCTACTACTAATATTATTAAAAGGATTTGTGATGGCACGGCTTGAAGGAATGGTAGAAAAAGGATGGGGCCACGAACTTATTTTTGCTACTAACGATAAGTATTGTGGTAAGCTTTTAAATTTTAATAAGGGTGCTAAATTCTCTATGCATTTTCATGCAATAAAGGATGAGACTTGGTTAGTGTTTGAAGGCATATTTGACGTTTTAACTATAAACACTATTGATGCATCTGTTAAAAAACAAAGATTAAAAGCCGGAGATTCACTTAGAATTGAGCCACTTGTTCCGCATCAGTTATTTTGTATCGAAGAAGGTACTATAATTGAAGTGTCCTCGCCAGACTCAGTTGAAGATAATTATAGAGTTGCTAAAGGCGACAGCCAAAAATGATAATATGGGGTATGGTAGGAGGTTGCCATGATGCTACAATTTCAATTTTTAAAGATAACACGTGTGTTAAGACATACTATTCAACTGAAAACAGGCATAGCCAAAATTTAATAGATAAAGCTTTTAATTATGGCAAACCAGACTTAGTTGTATGGTACGAAAAGCCTTGGGCTAAGGCAATACGCCAATGGTTAGTTGGTCAGCCTAAACCATTTAAGCGTAATAATATCCGCAAGTATTTGCGGGGGCTAGGAATAACCTGTAAATATAGAACTGTATGGCATCACGAATCTCACGCAGCTCATTACTATAAGACTGATAAAACTCCTAGCGTAATAGTTGTCATAGATGCAGTCGGTGAATTTAGTTGTACGTCTATATGGACAACTGAGAATGGTAAGCTTACACAAAGAAAATCAGTTAAATATCCTAATAGCCTAGGTCTATTTTATTCTTCTATGACTCAAAGATGCGGATTTAAACCGTCAGTCGATGAAAGTAAATTAGAAAAGTTCGGCAAGGGATATGCCACCGATTTAGTGATAGATAGCATATATAAGGATTTAGTGTTTAAAGAATGCTCAGAGCCATTATTTAAAATTAATATGCATAGAGGCATAGGTAATTGGAAACCATCTTATAGCAAAAAGGAAATTGCTGGTTCAACACAAGTTGTATTTGAAAATATGTGTCGCAATTTAATAGAATACGCAATAAGCAAATACGACAGACCACGATTAATTGTTACAGGTGGATGTGCATTTAATAAGGGTTTACAAAAAATATTACATGAAGAATATAATGCATATATTCCAGAAAATCCAGGAGACGCCGGATCTGCAGAAACTGCAGTATTAGCGTATTTAAATAGATGATTGATATTACTCCATTCTCTACCACGATAAGCAAAGCTAAAGAAGAAGGAAAATACCGAGTGTTCAACGATATTATTCGTGAACGAGGTAAGTTTCCTAAAGCAATTTGGTATGGCAAATACGCTATTAAAGAGATAGTTAATTGGTGTAGCAATGACTATTTAGGTATGGGTCAGCACAAAGTCGTAATTGATGCTATGCATACAGCCCTAGATCAAACAGGCGCGGGCTCAGGAGGCACTAGAAATATATCTGGTACTTCGCACTATCATGTAGCCTTAGAACATGAAATAGCTAAACTACATAAAAAAGAATCTGCGTTACTGTTCTCAAGTGCGTTTGTTGCAAATGAATGGTCACTTATAGCGCTGTCTCGCATCAATAAAAATATATGTTGGGTAAGCGATAGCAAAAACCATGCAAGCCTTATTCAAGGTATGAGACATAGTAGATGTGAGATCTTTAAGTTTGAGCATAATAATTTAATGGATCTTGATATTAAATTAGAAGAAGCTACACTAGCCGGCTTCACTCCGTGCATTGTCTTTGAATCAATTTATAGTATGGACGGAGATATTTCAGATATTGATGCTATATGTGACTTAGCTGAAAAATATGAAGCCATAACATATATAGATGAAGTACACGCCGTTGGCTTATATGGTGATAGTGCAGCAGGCAAGCTTGATGAGCTTGGTTTAGAAGATCGAGTTGATATTGTAAATGGCACCTTGGGTAAAGCTTATGGTGTAACCGGTGGTTATATTGCTGGTAATAAAACTGTTATCGATGCTATACGATTAGAAGCAAGTGGGTTTATTTTTACTACAAGCATATCACCAGTTATATGTGCTGGTGCATTGGCAAGTATTAAATATCTTAAAGATCATCCTGACCTCAGAGCTCAGCATCAAGCCAATGCACAATCATTAAAGCAAGAATTTATATCAAGAGGAATAGAGGTATTAGAAAAGTCTTGCACTCATATTGTACCTGTTATGATACGTGATGCTGAACTAGCAAAGGCTATATCAGATAGATTACTAAATGAACATGGCATTTATGTTCAGGCTATTAACTATCCAACGGTTGCTGTTGGGGAAGAGAGATTGAGATTTGCACCAACACCACTTCATACAAATGCTATGATAGAAGAATGTGTTGATGCATTAGAAGAATCAATTAACTATTTCAGGAAATAGACATTCGTCAATATATTCCCGAACACGTTTAGGATCTACGCCTAAAGTCTCCATCACCCTTGGTGTATGGGGATTTTTCTTTTGGTTTTCACAGTACCAATTGTGTTGAGTTGTATAATCTTTATCGCTTTCTTCACCAATAGCAGTCAGATAATATTCTAGATTAGTTATGGCTAATTCTAGAATGTCGTCTAATTCTTTTCCGTCTCTAACATTACCGGCTGATACCATAGAATCGCTAAATATATTTCTTGCCCACTCAGGTAATTCTCTGCGTTTTGATGGAATAAAAGGTTTTACATTCTCTTTGAACTGTGTTAATATAGGGTTATCAAATGCTACTGGACTGAAATCATGGAAGGCACCAGTAACTTTGTTAGGACCAGCAATTATATCGAAGCCGTAAATAGGTGACGGATCGCTAACTTTCGGATATATGCATAGATGCATCATCCATAGCTTACGATCGAGCCTTGCATCAATGATGTCTAGGTCGGCTCTACGATATACCCCTGGATTCTTATAAGTAATTGCTGGCCAGTCAAAAGGATGTTGAGAGTTGCTAACAGAGTTATCTTCTAATATTCTCTGCATCCTTTTGCTGGCGGCAATTAACTTATCAAAGACCAAAACGTTTTTCCAAATCTGAGAATAATCTCATAGCGTATTCGAAGCATGAAATAGCATCATCGCCCATAGACTTATCTAATAGAGTTCTAAATTCTTTTATAAGCTCCGGACGATTTTCAAATATATATGTGCTTTGATACATTTCAGGATTTTCTATCCACGCACCTATGCCAGTTTCTGGATCGACTACGGCCTCACAATATGGTTCTGGTAGATTCTTTTTAATAATCTGACCACCATACATATCGCCAAAGTGCCTAACGTACATATGTGCAATGACTTCAGCTTCTGATGCATATGATATATAGTCTATATAATCTAGTGTAGCAGGTTCTAAACCAATATCATGTTCATAAAAAGCTAAATCTCCGCTCATCGCAAGTGTGCGTCTTATACCATAAAAAATAGGATACTTTGTGAAAAAACCTAATTCGAAAGCTCTATTTTCTAATGCAGAATAAATTTGCAATTGATTATAAAGATATTGACCATATTGTTTTCTTGTCATATTACCAGAAACTAATAATTTAGACCACTTCATTTCTTCTGCTTCTTTATGTATTGAAGCAGTCAACAGTTTTAAAGACATAAATAACTCCATAATGTTATGCAATAGATTGGTATTTATACTATGATTCATGTGATAGGCGATCTCATCATCGATGAGTACTGGTATGGAGATACATCACGTATCTCACCAGAAGCCCCTGTACCAATAGTAGAATTAAATAGTAAAAAGATTTCATTGGGTGGTGCTGGTAATGTATATATGAATATACGTGGCATGACCAATCAAGTTACACTAGATGCTTATTATAGCAAAGATTTTCAGTACATATTCGATGATATTGTTGTGACTGGTAATCTATTATCAATAGAAAGCATGCCACATAAGCTCCGCATCTTCTCTGGTTCACATTATGTATCGAGAATTGACGCAGAAAAAAGAATAGAAAATAACGATGTACAAGATAAATTCTTTGTACCAAATCAATATGACGTAGTTGTACTATCCGATTATAATAAGGGAACTGTAAAAGATCCTCAGAAAATTATTAAAAAATCGAAAAGAACTATAGTCGATCCAAAGGTTTCATTAGACAGATATAGAGGCGCTTTTATATTAAAGCCAAATCTTAAAGAATTCGAAGACTATGTAGGTAAAACATTAACTCCTAAGCAGTTAATGTCAGAAGCACAGCGAGTAAGAAATGAACTTGATATTCATCATTTCATTGTCACTCTTGGTGCAGATGGTGTACTATATGTTGGAGATACCATTGAACACTATGCGGCTACCGCACAAGAGGTGTTTGATGTTACAGGTGCTGGAGATACTTTTACCGCTGCGTTAGCTTTCGGTATATATAATAATCTGCCAGTTCAAGATGCCGTGATTATAGCAAATAAAATGTCGGGGTTAGCAGTAGCCACTTCAGGAACATATGCTATACAACAAAATCATTTTAATGAAGCGATGGATGAAATCAATGAATATATTAATAACAGGCCACAAGGGCTTTATCGGGAAGAATCTTTGGCTTTACTTTAAAAGTAAGGGTCATAATGTAGAAGGTTGGGAGTATGGAGATACGCCTGAACTTCTATTACATAAAGGTATAGATTTAGTAATTCACTGCGGTGCTATTAGTAGCACTACAGAAACCAATGCTGAAAAGCTTATGGAAATGAATTATGAATTTACTACTGATCTAATTGTTAAATGTCTTGAGATGAATATTGACATTCAATACGCATCATCAGCATCTGTATATGGCAATAGTAAAACGTTTAAAGAGGGTGATGATTGTCATCCAATGAATGGTTATGCATGGAGCAAATATCTTGTCGATAGGTTTGTTAAAGAAACCTTAGCAATAGGTTCATTGCCAATTAACATTCAAGGTTTCAGATATTTTAATGTCTATGGTAAGTTTGAAGGCAATAAAGGAAATCAAGCATCCCCTATTACAAAGTTTAAGCTTCAAGCTGTTACTGATGAATCTATCATGTTATTCGAAAATTCTGACGAGTATAAAAGAGATTTTATATGCGTTGACGATATATGTGAAGTGCATGAAAAAATGATAGACACAGACGCGTCAGGAATATTTAATGTTGGTACTGGTAATGCAGTTAGCTTTGCTTCAATTGGAGAAGCTATTGCTACAAAATATGGTGTAACTATTAACCATATTGCTATGCCAGATCAACTTAGAGGCAGTTACCAAACATTCACTGAAGCAAACATTGATCAGCTGTCAAAACACATTGATATGAAATGGACGAACGTATTGGATTATATTAATGACGTTTAACATGTGGGGCGAAGAATCTTCGGCTGATATTCAGCAAGGTTCTCCTGATCAGCTATTAGATAGATCTCAATTGAATAAGAAATATACTAAGCCACTTATTGCTATTGACCGTGATGGTGTTTTGATTGAATGTAAGGATGGAATTAAAACTAGAGATAGGTTTATCCCTATCGAAGGTTCACTTGCGGCTGTCTCTATGATTAGGGCTAAAGGATATAAGCTAGCTGTCATCTTTGACCAACCAGGCATCTCTAGAGGTGAACTAACTATTGATGAAGTAGAAGATATGAACAACTATATGATTGAGTTGTTCGGTGATGTTGGATGTCCTAGTATAGATGGCGTGCTCTATAACATGTCTGATTCTAAAGATGATATGTATGCTAAGCCAAAAACAGCAATGTTAAAACGATTGCGCGATGAGTTTCGTGTTCCTATCAAAGGCGGATATTATGTTGGCGATAGGTTGGTTGATGCTAAGATGGCAGACAAAGCTAATCTTAAACCAATATTAGTTAAAACCGGCAAATACAGCGAAGATGAGAAAAAGTTTAATAGCTTTGCTAATAGACCTCTTAAGAAGAAGACTAAAGTTTATAATAACCTATTAGACTTTGCAGAATCTTTATTATAAAAAAAGTAAAAAAACGCATTTAATTGCAAATTAACTGTGTACAAGACCTCTCAAATGTATTATTCTGGTTATAGAAACAAGATAACAAGAGAGAGATCAAAATGAACAACTTTAAATCAGTATGGTGTGACATTGAACTTCCAGCAACTCTTAAAGCTAACTCTCGTATAGCTTATACATTCATCAACGGTGAGAATGAAAACGGATACACATTTGCCGAAGTTTCTACATTCCTTACTACAGCTGATAAAGCTGGTGTTCAAACTGCGGTTGATTCTCTTATCGCTCAGTCAGGCGATGAGCATCATGTCTTTATTGAAGACTTAGAACTTAACAAAGACGGTTCTTTTGATGTTTGGTTGGGTTCTTAAAAAAAGCCGGACAAACTAATGCCCGGCTTTAATTCTAAGAGGTGCATCTCTTAATTTGAAACTGTGATAAGCTTTCCATGCTCCGGTAAATAAAGATATTCGATATCTGATTTTTCCAAAGTATCGATAGCATGATCAATAGTTTCTACGAGAGGGTCTCCCCCCAAGTTAAAACTGGTATTAAACACGATAGGTACACCAGTCTTATCTTTGAATGCAGTAATCAAACGATGGTACAAAGGATTTTGTTCCTTAGTAACAGTCTGAATACGGCATGTTCCGTCAACATGGATGATAGCCGGAATCTTTTCTTCTATTCCTGGTTGACAATTAACCGCGTACATCATATGCGGTGTCTCATCCATTCCACGTAAATCAAACCATTCGTGCACGTCTTCGGCTAGAATAGATCCAGCAAATGGCCTAAAGTACTCACGGTTCTTTACTAGGTTGACATAATCTTTACCATCTTCAAGTGTAGGATCGAATAGAATAGATCTGTTTCCAAGCGCCCGTGGTCCATTCTCAGAACGACCTTGGAAGATGGTAACTATGTTCTTACTTGTAATAAGATCAACTATGTCTTTGTCGTTAGCATCTTTCATCACAGCGGTATCGCTCTTTGTTACGGCCAATGCGATATCATCAATACTATAATTATGGTCTGGACCCAAATACAACGTATTAAGATCTCTATTAGTTTCGTCGTCAGTGCGAGCATGCCAATACATTAGGGCTGCACCCATCGCGGTACCGGCATCATTAGAAATCGGTTCTACATAAATGTTAATGCCTTCATCTTTAAGCGCATCAAGATATGCATAGTTTGCCACACAATTAAGACCATAGCCACCAGAGATCACTACATTCTTTGTGTCGCCCATCTCTACGGCTTTTCGGATCAGTTTAACCATTTGAGCTTGAGACTGAGTTTGAATAGCATATGCCATATCTCTTCGAGAATCAAGCTTAGTAACATCTCCATCTACGGCTTCATATTGTTCTGCATTTGCTTGCAAGAATTTATAGAATCCGTCATTCACAAACGCACCGTTAGGAACATTTGGAATAAAAAGATTTCTATCAAATACGCCAGGATGTGGTGAACGAGGATCAAACAAATTATCTAGGTCAGAGTTCTCATTACCATATGGAAATAATCCCATAGTTTTGCCGGCTTCTATTGGTTGCCAACCACAGTATTGCGTAACAGCCTCATATGTTTTAGTGATACCACCACGGTCTGAAATCATAACTTCAAACTCGCCTTCTTCACCAAATTGCTCACCACTAAATGATGCGTCAGCACCAACTAATGGATCTCTGCAACCCATGTGTTTGTACATGGTCTTAAAGTTTGCGGGGTAGGACGCCGTAATGATAGATTCATATTCCCATAGCGCAAGACCTTCACCCGTATTTGGGTTTGAAACCGGGATCATTGAACCGGCACCATCAGCAATAAGTGCTACTGCTTCCTCAAATGGAGACCTATAGAATGCTACAGCAGCATGCAATTTATGATGCTGTTGAGACATATCAATAACTTGTGGATGTGCCTGCGTCTGAACGTTTTGATCGATTAATCCAAGTTTTCGAGCAAGGCCGGTGTACACATCTTCGCCAGAAAAATCTACTTTACCAGCAGTTTCCTGAAGTGATTGAGTGTGTGCTACTACCAAATAATCAAGCTTATCGGTATAATCAAGAATTTTTACCATTCCTGCATATGGACCACCGTCATATTTTCTGCGAGAAAGCCGTTCTTCCTCAATAGAAAATACAATTTCACCGTTTTTTAGTAGACATACACCAGCATTATGCCCTCTAGCAATACCTGCAATCCAAATATCATTTTTCATTTTTAGCACCCTTTGAAATAACCATATCAAGTTCTTTAGCAATCTCATTGATTGCGCCTTCAGATAGCATCATAATACCTTCATGTGCCATAGAAATTTCTTCTTCAAAAGAAATACGGATAGGATCATATCTACGGCGATCATGGCCAAGATCCAACACCTGAAAAATATCATTGTCTGGGTAACTTACATTTTCTTGATATGTAGATCCTAATACAGTTACTGACGGAGTTTTGGTTGAATATGCAAAGTGTTGACCTACGCTGTCACAGCCCAAGAAACCATTTGCAGCTTTAATTGCTGATGCCCAAATACGTAATGGAGCACCTTCTGGTTGAGCAACGGGTTCAGTAATACCGTGCTGAGACCAATCACCCTGAAATTCAGAAAATAATACGACTGCATATTTTTTCTGTAATTTTTTTATTAATTTAATCGTATCGTTTAATGCAAATGACCTACCACCACTATCAACTAGGTGTTGACCTTTACTACCCATAGGCTGCGTACTACGCCCATATGGTTGGAATACAATTACTTTTTCTTTTTTAGTTTTTTCACGAACTTCATCGATTATATCTTGACCTTGAATCAGTTCTGCAGCAGTTAAGTATAGAGTAGGATCTGGTAGATCACGCAAACCTTTATCATTAACCTGGATATCAAAGGCTGAAACTAGATTTGCCTTTTGATTATAGTATTCCCAAACACGATATGGTTCAGTAGTAACACAATTCCTATCTTTGATTTTATCTTGGAATAGATTTTTGTGCCAGTTATCATATGAACGGGCATGCAAAGTCGGGTGACCTTTATACATGTCCATACCACCCTCACAGACAATGATAAAATCATCATCAGGATTTTCGGCTTCATATTTTTCGAATGCTGGGATTGAACAGATATGTCGGCCTGCTCCACCGTTTACAAAGAACGCTGTCGATCTTGTCATTTTGCACCTCACAAGAATTAATTATAAATGAATAGTCATCATCATTATACGTTTATATATAAACGTTTTCAGAGAGCCCCCGCAAGGGCTCTCCGGTAGTTATCCTTCGTCAGAATCTAATGCTGCGGCTGCGGCATTTGCAGCAGCAGTAATAACACCTTGGTCAGAATCATGTGGCGTAAGCCTAAATGTTACTTCGTGCGGAAGCAAACCGGCTGTTGAATATGATGCAAGTTTATTAACTGCTTCTGTTTGAATCTGTGTCCATTTTACTGTAAGATCCGAATCTGCAATAACATCATCTGTTGCTAACCATGCAGTTGCATCTGCAGCAACATTATTTGCTTGATTAGAAATCATATTCCAATCAGTCCATGGATGATGCCATGGATAAGGTTTCTGCCACGATTTTAACTCTTTTGAGTAAGTCATTGCATCTGGTTCATATGCTTTGTGTGGCGGAAGCGGCCATGGATAAACATAATCTAGACCATCCGGTCCAGTTTTTGTTCGTGTCGGCAGGTCCATCATATCTGAATCCCGCATTTGCCAGATTATAGAAGCTTCTAAAGGTTGAGCCGTAGCGTTAACTAAAACAGCTCCATCTTCATCGCCCTCTGCAATCCACTCATCAACAGTGATATCTTCCACACCTTGCAGTTTGCCTTCAGGATTAATTTGTACCTTAAGATATGCCGGACCATGATACGTAAAGCTAACCGAGGAATCATTTGAAGCTTCTTGTAATGTATAGTCGTCTGGCACTTTAAAGCTAAACGTTTTTGTTATCTTTGCCATTTTAGTTCCTTATGAATAGCTTATTTTTACGAGAGGTGGACCACCAGCAGTACCACAGCAACAAGTGCCACCACATGTCCAAGGTGAAAGACCGGACATACCAGGTATTGTTTGGACGTTTTGGCATTGTTTACCCATACTTTGCCCAATATCTCTCATCATAAATCCATGAACATCTGCCATGATATTGCATTGTTTATACATAGTGTGGCCACCGTTAATCGATGTTTTTTCTTGAAATCCAGAATTCCAATGGTTTAATCCACCAGGATATGGAATAAAGTGTTTATCTCCACACCGACCTGCAGCTACATCATTGGTTCCACAGCAACTAACTTGCATACATGACCACATGCCTTTAGATCCGGCATCGGCCCCATAGTAATTGGCTCTTCTGTATACTTCATTAGCACTATCTTCCATAGTTCTTTGTACTACGTCTTTCATACAAAATGTTTTACAACATGCTTTTGCAGCCGTAACAGTATTAAACCAGCAGGCCCACCAATTACATCTTAATATTCCAGGAGCACCACCTTCTGCACAGAAATTTGTAAGACCAGTACCAATAATAAAAGCTTTAGGTCCACGCTCACCTCTGTGCAAAGGCATATTTGGCCATGTGCCAACAGCCTGATCCGTCGTCATTCCAGCAAGATTGTCGTACTGTGAACAACAAACTTTATCTAAGTCTGCATAACATGCACAATATACATCTCCAGCAGTGACAGCAACCTCTTTAATAGCATGGGCACCAGATCCGCCATGCAGACCTTGCATACAGCAATGACTCGCAGCACCGCCACCGCCACCGCCCCAAAGTTTAAATGTAGCTCTAGTTACACCTGCCGGAACTACCCATTTCCATGTTGTATAAGCCGCGACATTAGTAATCGAGCTGTTTGTAACATTAGTACCCGCAGTATTTACTGTTTCATATCCAGCATATCTTCCGCCACAGCTATAATTCAATGGCCAAGTGATTTCGCTTTCTGGAGTCTCATGTGTTTCAAGTGGCGCTGGTTCGCCTAAGTATTGCCCTAAGAAAAGCTGTAATTTTTTAGCCATTATTCTGCCTCTGCTTCATATCTAATTACAGTAATACCAGACTGTCCGGGTGACCCGCAACAGCAGTTACTGCTGGTTACATTTGCACCCATCATTGATGAGCCTGCCCACCAGTAATCTCCGGGCGCACTCATGGAACCATACGTACAACCTAATGAACAACGATGCATCCATCCGCCCTGCCCTGATGCGCATTTATAAATACCAGATCTTGCGATCAAACCTTGTCTATATGCAGAACCTTTCCAGATTGGAGTATAATGCATACGTTGTTTCCATACGGCGTTGTTGGTGTTTCTGTTAATACACGAACCAACTTCATAACCTGCCGGTCCTTGGTATCTACATAATGTAGCGTCATATCCAGCTTCGGCGCAGCTAGCCGGAGGTATTTCAGCATCAGTCGTAAAGCAAAGAGCAGTTACACCGATGGTTGTGCCTTGGCAGCAACACCATTTAAAGTTATTGGTTTGGATATTTAATGCCCCAAAATTACAACAGGGGCTGTTGTAATCACCATTACATACTGTTGTACCACCACATGCACCAAGCGCACATAGATTTTGTTTAATAGTAGGGGATGCAACAGTACCTGTTAAATGGCATATTCTCCATCCTGCCGCACCGACTTCCTGAGCGCTTTGCGGGTGGCAACATTTATTTGCTGGCCTTTGGCATAATTGAATATAATCACTATCGCCATCAGACCATTGTGGAGTATATTTAAAACTAGCACCATTATAGCCCATCATACCTTGCATACAGCAACAAGAACCACCACCTTGTCCACCATTAGAAATTGTCCAAAGGTGCATCTTATCTTTTATATACTTTTTACCTGAATGAGTAGCACACTTGTCGATGAACGTATACATGTTCCCATATGCTGATTCAGCGTTGCCTTCATTTTCTGGGCCCCATGCAGATGAATATATGTCTGTATAATATTCTAATTCTTTAGTTGCTGTCCCGGAACCGGGTTGAAATGTACTTAAATTTTTAGCCATCTATCTTATTCCTCGAATGTGTTGCAGCAAGAAAAGGATATTCTAGCTCGGCCAGAGGTATTTCCAGGAGAACAACATCCCGTTGAACCGGCACAATCACTAGGACTTGGAACTCCCCAACCGGCCATTTTACCATATCCGTTTGATTGAGCAGCATGCGTGCCACCACCCTCGGTAGCTTGCCTCAGGGCCCTCAATGGAAAAGTATAGTCAACAGCTCTACAAGAACACCAGGTGGCCCCTAATGCGTCAATAACATGGTGTCCACCACATTTATTAATCACTCCACCTGGATATGGAACACCCTGTCTGTAGTTGTGCCAATTATTTGGTTCTAAAGCCGAATCATACAATTGAATATAACCTGCCCGCCCTCGTGCACCGCAGTCTCCTCCAAAATATCTTGCGCCTTCGCCAGCAGAATCTTGAAATACATATTTCAAAGCCGATCCTGTTGCTGTATCACAACACTTAGCAACTGCCATACATCCTTGTTCGGCACAGAAATTTGTAAGACCAGTACCAGTAACCCAAGAATTAAAATCTGCAACTGTACATACAGTGTTTTTAACAGTATTGGATCCGCCACTTTGTGGTCTTCTGCAATAATGCCATCCCATATGGACTCGGTAGCACTCACCAGGAACAGTCGTTACCATCTTTGAAACATATGCACCTGAACCAGAAGGTCCGGGCAGGGCGCAATTACATGCTCCGGAGCCATTTCCGCCTGCACCCCAAAGCTCAATTCTTGCACAAGTAATACCTTCCGGAACACACCAGAAAGGTTCATGCACAAAATTACAACACCCCATTGGCTCGGTGTTTGTAATATTTGGCATAAAATCCCAAACACACATAGGATTTAACCCAGCGACTTGAGGTCCATTTGCACCGATGGATTTCACAAATTTTGTTAAGTTCTTTGCCATGTCAAATCCTATTTATACGTAATTACTGTTAAGCCAGATCCGCCATAACCGCCGCAGCAACAAGTGCCACCACAAGTAAATGCCGTCAATCCACCCCAACCAATTGGACCACCACCGTTGTCATAATTATATTTACCACCGCCTATTGGTCCAAGAGACTGTTGACGCTCAGCAGTGCCGTGCGGTCCAAAATTTCCCCAGGTATTGTTGGTGCAGCTCATATATTGGCTACTGAAGGTTTGGCCATACTTAACAGAGGCAGAGCCTTCCCACCATTTGGCACCACTAATTGCCTGCCATTTTCTATCACCGGCCATGTGGCATTGTTCTACTTGCCAACAACCACAACAACCTAATTGATAACATGCATATACGCCCTTAGCTCCGTCATCGCCGCCATAATATCTAGCTCTTCTAAAGAAACCAGCATCACTATCAGTTTCTTGACCTCTAAGATCACACATACGAAATGTTTGATTACAACAATTTAATACACCAAGGCCGTCAACAGGTCCACCGGTTCTTGCAATGCATCGTGTATTAAGATTGTATAACATTTTATATAAACTTAATCCACCATTACCACCTTCTGCACAGAAATTTGTAAGACCAGGACCAACAATAGAAACATCAGGACCCCGACAACCACAAAGAGTGTCAAAGAGATCATTATTAGTAACATCCCAATCGCCATTAGTTCCTGGTGCAGTACCAAGACCTGTGCCACCGCCGTCCACATTATATTGTGGAGATTGTTTTGAAGCCGCAGAAGATACACAGTTTCTTGAACCGGCAGTACCATTAGCAGTTAAACAAATAATATATCTACTTGAACCTGGAGTAAATCCAGTTTTTAATGTTTTTGTTACCCACGAACCAGATCCACCGTCAATACCTTGTGTACAGCAATAACCTGGAGCACCAGATCCACCACCACCCCATGCATGAAAATTAATTTCAGTAGTACCTGCCGGAACCTTCCATATAGCCTTTTGACCACCACCATCGGCAGCACTACCATGATTGGTAATGTGCGTAGTGTTTGGTGTCATTGTGTTATTTGAAAACCACCAAACGTTATCAGATCGACCAGCTTCACTAAAAGATCCTGGCGCAATAGGTATAAGGTCTTGTAAATTTTTAGCCATTATATTTTTCCATATCTCTTTACCTTATTTATACCTGATCGTAACAATAGCCGGACCGCCTTGTGCGCCGCAATAGCAGTTACCACCTTCCGCACTACCTGAAACTCCACCATGACCACCCGCGCACATTGCACCGGACTGTCCATAGTCATTAGCACCTGCAGTCCAAAACTTTAAGAAGTTACAATTTGCGCCGGCGCCAGTATAATTAGGAGTCATCATCTGTGGCATCGCCACATAATGGCTTTTGGCAGTCTGAAATTGTTGAATAGGAATTACGTGTTGTATGCCACAAGAGGCAGCAATCGCGCCTGCGTTAGAGCATGGCATTATTGCGAATCCTCGGCGAGAGCGGAACAGATTTCTATCAGAATCAAGTCCGGCATCAGTTAGTGCTGTATGAGTGGTACCAGAATACTTCATACAGTTTTTGCATGTATACCGAGTAGTATTATCAAAGTTCTTTTTAGAATCCCAAGCGTTGGCGCATGTAAATGCCCCGCAAGCGGTGTCAAAACGAGTTTCTCCGTCTACGGTGCAACATGTACCCCAATTACAAAATGATTGCGCACAAGATGGGCCAGATAAATATAGATATTCACAGCCAGCGTCACCATTCACAGTCTTGTTATATATGCATAAAGCACACTCTGGCTGTCCATTCGAAGCTTCATGACAACAAGTACCGGCAGGCATACAGAATTGCCAAACATCTCCGGCTGTCATCGTGGGGCACATGATAACAGCCCTACCACTGTTTCCGGGAGACCCTTTCATACAGCAACAAATGCCTCCTGTACCGCCACCGACACCTCTTACAAAAAATTCTGCTTTAGTTACGCCTTCTGGTACACACCAAGTAGCCTGTGAGCCACTATAATTTGGAATTCTGGGACCAGGGCCGTATTGGTGACAACCGTTTCCGTTTGTAAATGTTATTTGACACCACTCGTTCACGCCTTCAGGTGAAGGTCGTCCTGAACCGGGCTGAAATATGGTTAAATTTTTAGCCATTCTAGATTTTCCTCAACTGTATAGTATTCTTACTTTGCCACCATTGGCCATTTGCCCGCAAACACAAGTCCCGCCGCAAGAACTAATTCCAGATCCACCCATTCCAGCGGCATCCCAATTTTGAGCATTAGTATCGTCTGACAAATGGCGATTGTAGCAATACGATATGTCCAGCCCGATACCTAACATTTTGTTAGCTTCGTTGCAGTTCATAGTATCCTTGCAAGAGGCTATGACTGCGTGCCCGCCACATTTTCCCCAGGAGCTACAATTCGGAAGAGCCTGATTGAACCTCATATTGCATTGTGAAGTGCCAATACCAAGGCTATTAGTAGTCACAAAAGATTTTCTACCTCTTAGGCCTTGATCAGCACCATAATAACAAGCGCGATTTGGACCAAGTTCAGAATCTCCTTGCGAATAATATGGAGTTTCGCTATCAAGAAGGCTTGTAGCATAGTTAGTTGTACTGCAACATGTCCAAGGTGTATTATAACCAGGTTCCGCACAAAAGTTTGTTAGTCCAGTACCTGTAACAGATGTTGTACCATGTACTAGATCCTGTGTCGTAATTCCCCACGTAGAAGCAGAACCGGCATTCGTGTGCGGATAACGGCAATGCCTTTGGCCAGTTTGTATCCTATAACATTGACCAGACGTAACAGATATTGTTTTCTCGGCATATGCTCCACTACCACCAGGTGCAGTAAAACCACAGCTCGTAGTACCTTCTGTCATCCCACCGCTGCCCCATATCTGAAATTTTGCGGTACTAATACCTACAGGAACACACCACATCATTATATGCTTAAAATTTTGGCATGCTTGCGCGGCAGAATTAAATCCAACGATGTCCATAATATGATCGTCGTATTTTAAGCCACCGCCACCACCTAATGATTTTATATAGTTTGTTAACTTTTTAGCCATGCTGATGTTCCTATTATTACCAAATTAACCTTGAACCAGGAACTGCCAACCATAAGTATCGCCAGACCAAACAATCGATACAGCAATACCTTGCGTGTTAACAAGAATATCGCTATCTTGTCCAAGAATTTTATTTCCAGTAGCAGGCGAAATGGTAAAGTTGTTGGTTTGAAATTTTTGTGCAAGATCTACAAAAGAGATTCTGCCATCACCCGCAACATTTCCGCCCATAGCTGGAAGTGTTGCAGTTACTGCTGCTGCAGTTGTATTTACAAAGTGACCACCATAACTATCAGCAGTAAAATCAACCGCATCAGTCGACCATACAGTTGACTGTTCGATGCCATTTGCTGCCTTTGTAAGGTATGCTAGTTGCTCTGGTGTTGCGGACGCAATCGAAGTATTGATTTTGTCCAGGAGTGCATTACGTACAGTATCAATGCTTGCCATTTTTTAATATCCTTTTCCGTGGTTATCTTTATTTAAGATTTATACCATCATTTTTCGTTAAGTCTTTAATGTCAAATCCTAGGAATAACTCAGTTGCTAATCCCCCGGCTTTAGCGTTTTTAGGTAGCGACTGTGAAGATGCTCCTTCAATTGCCAAATCGACATATGTTTTTACAGCTTGTTCGGTTGGAACAGCCAAGTTTGAATTGCCTGACAAAGTGCCATCTGCCGAGAATTCATTAATTGCCTCACCAAGTTGAGCACCAATCGAACCAAGTCTCAGAGATGTCAGACCGGAAAGGTCAAACGCTGAGGCGTCCAATGTTGCTCGGCCTGTTGCCTGATCGATCCTGAAGTAGTTACCTACTCTAAAGTTACCAGATTGGTCAGTTGACACGTAGAATACTCGGCCAGTTTCTCTTTCAATAACCTCATTGCCTTGTTTAACAGGAAGTGACGGATCACCTGGATAGTTAGTTTCAGTCTTATTACCAAAACCAATATTCAAGAAGTCATGACCTGTTAGTCTTGCTTGTGAGTATTTATAACGAATTTTTATCTGCTGTCCGTTAGGTGCTGGACGCTGGTTTGTTTTTTGTTGGGCAAATACTAGGACTGCATTACCAGTAGCCGAGTCATAATCGCCAACTGATTGGATAACATATGAACCAATAGAGTCATAACCAGAATCGCCAAGGTTACCAATGAATTCAACCGAACCACCAGTTTTTGGTTTTGATCCTGTAAGACCGGTGAATGACATTGTAGCACCATACTGATTGTGCGCAGCATTATCATTAGTCAAGATAGCATATACACCAGCAACATTACCAGAGTCGATGATTGAATCTCCGTCGTCAAAGCCTGTTCCAATAATACTTGTAATAGTTAGCTTATTTGCACCAGGCTGGTGGTCAATAATAGTAGCTTTAGTACCTAGAAGTGTACCTGTACCAGAGATTAATGCATCACCAGAATCTGTTTTTCTAAGTTGTCCGCCAGAACTATATACTGAATATGATGTAGCGTCTACATCACCAGGAGCAGCAACTGTAATTGTACCATATGTTGAAGCAGTATTACCATTTGCATAGTACAATGTGCTTGGAGCAGTACTATCGATTGTAATAGCTAGTCTGCCACCGCCAATGGCTCTTGATCCTGTAACACCTGTTGTATATTCACCGGTGTATTGAAGAGCTCCCCAACTAGAGGCTGGATCAGCAGTTGTTAGATAGAAGCCAGGAGTGTTTGTTGAGTCTACATCAAAGTAATAACGTGATCCTTTATAAACTGTCAGTCCAGGTTCTACTGCTGCAGAGTGTGCAACTCCACCGGCTGTACCAGTAATTACATAGTTAGTGGCCGATGTTGAAACACCAATATAGTTATTCTCAGCTTCTTTAAGTTTAATAATAGAAGAAGTATTGTCCATTACAAGGAAGTAACGATCGTTAGCTTGTGTCATACCGCCAACACCTTGGATACGAATCAAGTCGTATGAATCCAAAGAGTGTGAAGCAACCGTAACTGCCATTGGGTTTGAACGTGTAATGTCTGAGATAGATGTGTTAGTTACTACTCGTCCACCCCATGCTTCACCTGATACCGATGAACTGAGTCCTGCATTAGAATAAAGGTTGAAGGAATATGAGTCTTGTACGTCTGCATAATATTCACTAGCATTTGGCTGTGAGCCAGAATTCCAGGTAATAGGCAGCAAGTTCGAGAAGTTAACTCTATGTCCGTCTGTAACACCGTGTGGTAAGGTTGTTGTAACTCTAGCCGGATCGGTCTTAGAGATTGTATTTAGGGCTTTGGCTCTATCCTGGGCTCTAACAATTCCACCTTTTGTAAACTCACCGTTTTTAATACTTGTTTCAACATAATCAAGATTAAAACCACGAACAGATCCGTTAAGCGTAACTTCGCTTGAATCATTACCTGTCGAAATTGTACCATATTCGCCGTAAGAGTTATTACCATTAAGTGATCTAATTTGACCGCCGCCAGAAGATGCATAACCGATATCACAGTAATAAGTAAAGCAAGATACAATCTCAGCTTTACCGTTACGTCTTACCCAAAAACCAACACCACCAGAGTGAATCTGAGTAAACGTGTGGAATACCATCGAACCAGCATTGTTTACGTCGTTATTCAAACCACCATCAATGAGACAACCAATACCGCCAACAGAGAATGCTGAACATTCTTTAATATATGGAGACTTTGTGATAACCGCTGTTGGGTCAAGTCTAAAGAATACACCACCAATTGTTGCTTGTTCAATGTCTTCTGGGACAGAATTATGAAGAGCAAAACCGGTAAGACCAGTAAATTTAATCTCTTTAATAAGAACGCCACTATTCACAAAGAACATGGTTTTATTTGAGTCACCCGCAATTGGTGAGATTGTAGTATTACGCTGGCCATCACCAAATACTGTCGTATCTGCTGGGATTGTCATTGGCAATGCTTCTCTGTACTCACCATCTTTAATAAAGACTTGAGCCGAAGAGTCAGCAGTTTTTTCTGCTGCAATACGTTGCATACAATATGCAACTGAAGCGAATGGGCGTTGAAGTGATCTACCTGCATAGGAGTCATCAACTGCGCCATCAATACCAACGTAGTATGTATTTGGAGAGTTATCTGTATAACCTAATTCGAAGCCAGATGCATCAGTTTTAACAACCAATGATTTACCAACATCGACACCACTAATTGTTGGTAGTACGCCTGCCGCGCCCGAAGCGAATATTGACCATTTACCGTCTGATTCATCGTTTGCAAAGTTACTAGTTGATGTATAATCTTGTGTTGCAATGTATGTTGATGTGCCAGATTGAATAAGGTCATCTTTAAGATATAATGTCGAGTTGGCCCAAGTACCTCTATTACGAACACCTTGAGCAAACTCTGCCAATCTATTAGCAGCAAGATCAGCCGAAAATGTTCCGGCAGTATGAGTAACTTCTACAGTATAAGTTGAACCACCATGCTGAACAAGATCACCCGGATAATAAGCAGTTGCTGTTGTCCAAGTTCCTTGATTGGTAATACCAGAAGATACGTGTGACCATGTGGCCGCGTTAGCTGAAGGTGAAATGTTTGTGCTTGAAATAATAGCTTGGTAAAGATTACCACCGTTTGTTACTAGCTCACCAGGAAAATACTTACGAGTTGTATTCCATGTACCAACATAAGAGAAACCACTTAGGAATGGATCCCAAGAAATTGTATTAAGTGGGTGCGTTCCAGTAACATCACCTTTAGCTTTAAATAGGTTTGCACCAAAAAGTACAACGTCATCTTTAACATAAGCATTAGCAGAATCAAATGAATCTCTTAGATTTAGACCTGCAAGGAATGTGTTCCAATTAGGAGCACCGGCAGAAGGCTTAGTTCCGGCAGAAGTGTCTTGTAACGCATTGTATGTTGTTCCGCCATAAGTGACGATATCACCTTTTTTATAGGCAGTTGCATCGCTATAAGTTCCGAGGACCGATAAACCATCAGCAAATACTGACCATTGTGCACCAGAAGAAGAAGGTATATTGCCCGTTGTATCTTGAAGGGCGACATAAGATTTGCCACCGTAAGTTACAATGTCCGCTTTTTGATAAGCCGTACCGACTGCCCATGCGCCTTCAAATTGAAGACCATCAACGAATGTTGAATAGTAAGAAGCATTTGGTGGTGTTTCGCCTACAACAGTATTTGCTGTAACGATATAAACAATACCACCATGCGAGAATGCATCACCAATGTTATATGTTGTTCCTGTGTTGAAGACGCCTTCAAAGTTGAAGCCCTCCATCATCAGATCCCAATAGGTTGTATTGGTAGGAACGTTTCCTGCTGTGGCTAATCCGTATGTGTATACATATACGTTGCCACCATATTTGATTACATCGTTTACTTCGTACGTTGTCGCACCAGAGTAAACACCTTTGTATTCAAATCTAATTTTACCTAAGTCGATAATTGTTGCCATAGGACTAGTATCTCCGGTTCATTAATACGCAACCATTTCTAAATGGCCTGTCGTGTTATTAAATCTAAATGTAATTGCGTCCATGGACCAAAAGTATGATCTGTAGTCATCTGGATGGGCAAAAGTTACGTTAAGTGAATCAGCCGCTGAATCAACATATGCGGCCTGTGTTGTGTATGGTAGTTTAATAGTATCGCTGTCATCTGATCGAATAATCTCAACATTTAAATGACCAACGCTATCTAATTTAAATCCATAAAATGTCTTGTCGTGGAACTGTGTACCATTGTATATACCACCACTATTATCTCTGCTATATTCACCGCTCATGTTAATATTTCCTCAGTTACGGTAATCATCGCGCTGAATGCATTATCCAACGGAGCAGAGACTTTAATAAGGTCTCCAACCTTAAGTGAAATTTTAGTATCCATCAAAAGGTCTATAGTATCGTTTGGTAGTACTCGTCTGTTATAAGCGAGGTAGTATGTGTTAGCACCTCTAACCAGTTTTACGGTAATTGGCAAGGCTGAGCCAAATATATTAGTCGCAATGAAGCCTACAACTAAATGTATTCCAGATAAACCTGACGGAGCTGTGTACAAAGTTGCCTCTGTGCTTCCAACTGTCGCAAAACCATTTTCGAATGTTGCTGCCATGTTCTACCTGATCTACTTCTTGTTCTTATTTATGTTTATTTATATCTTTAAAACGCACTACAGATTAATATAACCAAGTAATGTGCCTGATCCGCCGCCACCACCGACAACAGATCCTAATGTGTTAAGACCAATTTTTCTCAGTCTTCCGGTAGTTCCACTGTATATCATCAAGTGTTCTTGTGCAGCAACGAATGAGTCAACACCTACTTCGTCTAATCCAGTAATATGCCTTGGGTGTAATCTAAGTCCGCCCTTTGTTCCATAAGCAGAATCCCATATCATATCACCAAGGCTATCGGCATTGTCTTTGAAGTGCTGATACCATTCAGTTTCTGACGGCCCCGTGTATACAAACACGCCAGTCGAAGAATCGTAGGTCATCGATCCATCACCACCTGCATCGGTCAATGATAGGTGAGTTCGAGTTTCTAATGCAGAAGGACCTGTATATGATATAACACCTGTTGTGGCATTATATGACATGGATCCATCACCACCATTATCAGTAACAGAGATATGTGCCCGAACTTCAGTAGGACTAGGGCCTGTGTATGTCATCGTGCCTGTAGCAGAATCATATACAAATGATCCGTCACCACCAGCATCTACGGCCTGTATTGCATTTCTAGCTCTAGCAATAGTATAATATTTGTTATTGCCTTCAGCTAAATCAGTTGTACTATGATTTGATATATCAGATACTTGACCAGTTACGTTACCTGTTACGTTACCTGTTACATCACCATAAAAACTATCAGCTTGGATATTGCGATTGAATACAAATCTTTGGGTAGCATGAGCATATGTAAACGTGGGTTTGTCTACAATGTTTGTTCCGCCGATAGTTAAACCAGCACCGTTAAGAGCAGATGAATCTGCTGCACTATCAGCTAATACAATATTCTTATCATTAAGACTTATTGCAGTAGAATTGATAGTCGTTTGTATACCTTCGACTTGGAGATTACCAAGAATTCTGACTGTACCAGTCGCATCACCGTGCGCAGCCGGATCAATAATAAAATCTGCAGGTCCTTGTAATGTGCCGGTCTGTACTATATTATTAAAAGTAACATTACTGGTTGAATCAAGTGCCTGATTAGTTGAAACTACGCCTGTTGTAGGATTGTAGTTTAAACTTTGTCCAGCACTGATATATGATCTAACAGTAGCAGTAGAAGCCGCATCTCCAAGTGCCGAGTCAAACCTAGCTCTTGTGTAATATAGTTTATTGCCTTCGGCCAAGTTTGTTGTACTAAATGGATCTAATGTTATTGTAGAATTAAAACTGTCTGTTGCAGTCGTAATAGTTAACTGACCGGTTACAGAATCAAAAGTATTTCCGGTTACAACTGATATAGGAGTATTAACTGCACCAGTTATAATGCCTAGAGAGTCAACAGTAAGCTGAGATACGTTTGTGGCGTTGCCATACGTGGCTGCTGTGACGCCTGAGGAGATAATCCGATATATGCCGTTAGTATTATCGTAGGATAATCCAGGACCAGCAGAAAGGATACCTTTCATTTGAGCAGAGTCAGGAAGCTCATCTATACGTTTGTTTAACGAGTCAATTGTCTTACCAGACATATCACCCGGAATATACAAACCAGTGTTTGTAGCAAAGAAATCATTAGCTACGCTATACGCAAAGTATTTTGAATTTGACCCGCCACCAATCTGAAAACCACCGCCTTGGTAATTAGCAGTATTACTATCATCAACCGCGAAAATAATTCTATTGTCTGTTGTATGAAGAAACTGGGTGTCGAGTAAGATACGATCTGATGTACCTTTAAGAGTAATAGCATTACCAGTAATAGTAATATTACTTGAGTCCGTCAGCGC
>TARA_R110002074_G_scaffold99392_1_pt1 | contig 32218 bp, 29 predicted proteins | sample TARA_R110002074 | Tara Oceans TARA_R110002074 (sample SAMEA4397215) | marine metagenome | biome: Polar Biome; feature: [MIX] marine epipelagic wind mixed layer (ENVO:01000061); material: water (ENVO:00002006), including particulate matter (ENVO:01000060) such as... | depth 10-100 m | reverse complement strand
CGAAGGATAGGCATTCGACATTTTGACATAAGAATAGGCACTGAACGAGACAATCAGCGCGGCTGAAAGAAAAGCCAAGGGGAAAAGACTTCCAGTCATCTGGGCCATCTGACCGGTCAAGGCAAATATGCCTGCCCCAATCATAACGCCGGTGCCAAGTGCAACTGCACCAACCAATGTCAGGCTATCTTTACGATAATGCGATGTTCTATCTTCGTTTTTATTCATAAGAGCACCTTATTTATTGTTATCTAAAATCGGAGATAGCTATCCTCATTTGACTAGTCATTAAGAGGAACTTAGAGCCCCTCCTAATTTTATAAAGATACCTCGAAAGAAAAGCGGCCACTGGGCAGGATTATTTTGCTTAGGCGGTCTCCGTCGTCGTATTGATAAATCAAGTTATTCTAGCGCCATTAATTTCTGAATATTTAATTTTACTCTGACCCTAATTATTACAGGTACCATAGCGGCATGTTCTTTTTCTTTATCCCTGGTCGTGAATGGTACAACTGCCTTTAAATTCGTCCGGCACATTGTCTGGACAGATTCCGCACTGCTCATTGCCTGGTACAGCAAAATCTATTTTTCGTGGGTATGGTAAATCAAGCCCGTCCATTATCTTAATGAACTCCTGCTTGCTTTTACCGCCCCCCAGCCTTGGGTTACGTATTTTTTCCTGTGCCACAGACGTGATAAACCGACCTTCATAATCGTGACCAGGGTATACCAGCGTTTCGTCAGGCAAAGAGAAAATTTTATTATGAATACTATTATAAAGAGCCTCTGCACTACCGGATTGAAAATCAGTCCGGCCACAGGCTTCAATCAATAAAGCATCGCCAGTAAACAGAAACTTCTGTATCGGGGTATTGATCAGATAGGCATGGTGATGATCGGTATGTCCCGGTGTAAACAAAGGGTTGAGTTCGATATTGCCAACTTTAAATGCTTCACCTTCCTTGATACCGATATCAATACAGGAAGATTTCACCATGGCAGGATAAGCAATTTTGCAACCTGTTTTGGCTTTCAGTAACTTGGCACCGGTCAAGTGGTCGGCATGAACATGCGTTTCCAATGTCGCGGTCAGCGTCAGGTCCATGTCTTTTAAAACCTGTAAATCGCGTTCGACTGTTTCTCGCACCGGGTCAATCAAAATAGCAGTACCTGAATCGCTGTCTGCTATCAGATAGGTGAACGTGGATGAATCAGCTTCAAATAGTTGTTTAAATATCATTAGAATCTTTATCCCGATTTGTTTAGATTTTTTATTGCCTAACGTTTGAAATAAGTTGCGCCGCGTTTTATACGGCGTCAAAGCCAGCTTTTTTTGCTGGCGAACTTGATTGATTTGTTATGTCCGTTCTTTCCATGAGTGTGGGTTACGTCGTGCATGTAAAACAGCTAAAACAATTATGTTTTGTTTACCTTCGATATAAAACACACCAAAAGGAAAACGATGAATTAGTGCACGTCGAATATCTTTATATATGGTTGCAAAGATCAGGGGTGTGCGTGATATTCTAGATAAGGCTTCTTCTATACAAAGAAGATAACTTTCACCTAGCCCCTTTCTTTGTGATTCGTACCATTGGTACGCATCTTTAATATCTGCTTCTGCTTCAGCTCGAATCAGTACAGGTTTTTTACTCATGTATTAGAAATACGATTTTTCACATTTAACCAATAATCACCTGAATCTTGATCATATGAGTATTTCTCTAAGCGTTTATCAAGGATAATTTTTTGTTCTTCAGTAATAGGGAAAAGCTGTTTATTTGATGCCACGCTATCCCATAAATCCTCTGCTAATAATATTTTTTCTGAATTGGTAAGCTCTTGTAAATTCATCAGTTTTCCCTATTTTTAATAGCCGACCACCCCATTTTAGCTGATTTTTAGTTGTCAGGCTAAGCGCTTGTTTAAATTAGATTTATTAAGTATATAACTTGTTATTAGTAGGAACAAAAAGTCCCTGTAATTCCTATACATATACCCCGAAAGAAAAGCGGGCACTAGGCAGGACTATAATACCCTGTCATCTTATAATAAAGACCAAACAAGGTACTACTCCCCCACCTTTCTAAACCAGTCTAAAGTAAAAACCAAAGAGCTTTAAATTTAAAACGTAATACTGTCACCTTCGTGCGGTATTTCAGCTGACCAACCAACGCCTGTCAGGTGTTTTTGGAACGTTGCTTTGGTTTCCGTTTCACCGTGGACTAGATATAGCTTTGGGTGTGGTGTTTTGAAGTGACTGATCCAGTCGACCAGTTGAGATTGGCTGGCGTGGGCAGAAAACCCGCCTAAGGTATGAATAGTCGCCTTAACAGCAATGTCATCACCACCGTGGTGAAACGTTTTCGCACCGTCTACTAAAGCTCGCCCAGGCGTGCCAACCGCCTGATAACCGACGATCACTACGTGGGCATTTCTTTTCCATATATTATGTTTGAAATGATGGCGGATACGGCCACCTGTGCACATGCCACTGCCCGCAATAATAATTGCGCCTGCTTCTATATTATTCAGAGCCATTGATTCTTCTGTTGAGGGGGTATATCGCAGTATCGGTAAAAAAGAATGCAGGCTACTTTTTGCGCCCTTCTGCATTGTCGAAGCGTCTTCTTTATTATAAAAATTTTGGTAACGGTGATAGACCTCAGTAACGGCGATAGCCATTGGGCTATCCAGATAAACGGCTTGATGTCGTAACAACCCTTTTTGATAAAGCTCACCCAGACGAAAGATAATTTCCTGTGTTCGACCGACAGCAAAAGACGGGATTAAAATATTACCGCCATTTTTGGAGGCTTCAGTAATGATGTTTTCAAACTCATCTAAGGTTTCATCCATCGGGCGGTGGTTACGATCGCCATAAGTCGACTCAAGCATCAAAACGTCTGCTTCTTCAACTATTTCAGGGTCACGCAATAAGGCCGCACAGCTATTACCAAGGTCGCCAGAAAACACCAGTTTTTTCTCTACGCCATTCTCATTGATAAACAGTTCGACGATGGACGAACCCAGTATATGCCCTGCGTCTCGGAAGCAGACCTCAACGCCTTCAAGTATTTCACGTCGAACGCCGTAAGCTGTGCCTTCACACAGCGCCAACGTTGTTTCAACGTCTTCAATGGTATAGATGGCTTCAATCTCATCTTTGCCTTGCCGACGCCTGCGCTTATTTTCCCATTCGGCATCGCGTTGCTGTAGAAACGCCGCGTCTTTCAGCATAATTTCTAATAGCTCGCAGCTCGGGTCGGTCATATATAAAGACCGTTGATAACCTTCAGCAACCAATTTAGGCAAACGACCAGAATGATCCAAATGTGCGTGCGATAAAACCACCGCATCGATTTTACTCACGTCAAACTGGAATGGCTCTTTATTCGATTTTTCTGCTTCACGCCCGCCCTGGAAAAGGCCGCAATCCAATAATATTGTTTTACCACCTGTTTCTAAAATATATGACGAGCCAGTAACACCTTCTGTTGCACCATAAAACGTTAATTTAGCCAAAATATATCTCCCTGATTAAAATCAAATCCACTGTTAGCAATACGCTTGTGACAATCCCTGGTTACCCTCCGCCAGTGATATAAATTTTATATTGCCGCATGTTCTGCTACTACATTACAAAAGACACTCGAACTGATTACTAACTGACTATCTTTATCAGTAGCGTATACTTTAACGTAATATAACTCTAGCAATAATAACGAAGCCTTTCTAATGGAACACTGGACCGAATATACTCGATTTTTTATTGCTTTATTTGTCATTCTTGACCCTTTCGCCGCTGTGCCCATATTTCTCGCGCTAACCAAAACATACAGCGCCACTGAACGCGGCAAAATTGCTAACATCTCTGCTATCACCGTGTTGTTTGTTTTAACCGCTGCCGCACTGACCGGCGAGACGTTGCTATTGGGCATGGGTACTAGCCTTGCCTCTTTTCGGGTTGGTGGCGGCATCGTACTGCTGCTGATGGCGTTAGCTATGCTACATGGCGAAACTGGAGCTGTACGAACCACTCCCGCCGAAGAAGCTGAAGCTGAAGATCGTAGTGCGATTGCGGTGGTTCCATTAGCGATACCTTTGATGGCAGGACCTGGCTCCATCAGTACTGTTATCATCCAGATGCAACGCTCAGACACCGAATTCCATAGCCTGCTTGTTATAGCGAGCATTTTATCGGTTTGTATTTTGTTATGGGTTGTTTTGCGCCTTGCCTCTACGATTGGCAAAGCGCTTGGGCGTATCGGTCTAAATATCATCAACCGACTATTCGGTCTTATTTTAGCCGCCATTGCGGTGGAAATTATAGCCAACGGCCTAAAGCAATTATTTCCTGTACTAAACGGCTAATTTAGCTAATTACAATTGAGCGTATAAAACACCGCGACGTACCAGCCACTTTTCAATCTCAACCGCGATTAAAACCAGTGAGGACAGCGTGACCGCCCGAGCGTTGAGCAAAACGATGACTAAAATGGCGATGGTATCCTGCGGTTCATCAATAAAACCAGAAATCAGCGCGGCTATCAGCAATACCACGCTCATAAAATCGCTGAACTGCCCAACCACCATGGTTAACAATGAACGGGCCTGCTTTTCAGGAAGGGTGTTCGGGCCGTGTTCAGCCAGGCGTTTTTGCGCTCCTTCTGTTGTTAGGCCAGTTGCAGAAGAATCAAGACGCTGCAATACCTCATTAGTATCAATACTGTGCCAGACAGGTTGAGGCATATATTAATGCCCTGCAAACATAAAAATAAGCACAGCAGTGAGCACCGCAACTAGTAATGTTTGGCTACCACTTCGCAGCCATGAAACGCCGGCAATTCGACCCAGGAAAACGCCCAGCAGAAACACCAACAGTAGCGCGACCATAACGGCAGCGTATAGCGGCGGTACTGGCAGCGGGACTCCAGCAACGAATAGCCAGAGCGGCGTCAGAATTAACAACGAAATAATCAGAGGTGCCAACCCGTTGACCAGTGCTATCAATACGGGCACCCAACGAGTGGCGTAGCCGTGTGTGCTGTCTTCGAGATCGCTGATCATTGCGCGTTCAAGTTTGCCCTGAGCGTGTCGCCGCTCTGCGGACTCACTGATATAAGCGCTGCTCAACCCGCTCATAAACAATGCTATGGCGGCACCCAGGCAGACATTGATGATGACCGTTAAGTTATCCGGCGCACTAACAAGAAACCCTATGATTAGTCCCAACATGGTAAGCGCACCATCAAAGCCGTTGACCACAAAGTAACGGCGAGCGATATCATTCGTACGGCTGATATCGAGAAGGAATTTGGCCCGACTTAATAGCCCCATATCAGCTTATCCAGTCTCTACTTCACTCGCAACGTCAACTTCGTCAATGCTATGCAACGACCCGCCCATACCGTTAATAACCGATTTAACCGCTTCAAAATCAATCGCATTCCCCTCAATTTCTATTTGAACCGTTTCGGTTTTTTCATCCACCTCGATAACGGTCAAACGCACCCGATAATCGTCGCCCGCATCAGCCAGCGCTTGCGAAAGCTCCAGGACATTAGGTTGATGTGGTTTCAGTACATCGAGAACAATCTTTTTCAGCAAAGCCATTATATTTACCTTTTTTATGTTTATTTAATGTGGAACAAATACATCACCTACACACTTTTTACTCAAGGTTTACTTATCATCTCGCCCTGTTCTTCCTCGCTTACAGCTGCTGATAATAAGAGCTTAGATTCCCCCGTCCCCGCTATCATAGAAAGCTGACTGAGATAGTGCATAGCTTTTAGCATTTGCCTGGCCATACGACGGATACGGCTATTTTGATCAATATTATCCATCATAATGGAAATGGCTATGCGCCGCTCAACCCCTGCTTGCAACAAAGATGCTTTTACTTCATCGTACGCGCTTTGCACCCTATCTAATTGCAACTCGCAATCAGCAAAGGAAAAATCCGTATTTTCAGGATTCGATATTTCCATCAGACTGACCGCTTCTGCGCGGTAGTTAAACAGCTCAGCCATTAACTTCTCATCCATTACCTTTTCAACTGATGCCTGCGTTTTAGCTATTAATAAAGCCTGATCGCCACAGGCTAACAGGTGTTGTTCTGCACGTAGTACTTTAGTCAGCTGTGCAGACACTTCTGTACCCAGTTCGCCTCTTTCCAGGCGGCTAATAAAGTCCGACACGGCGACCGAGAGTTTATGCGCCACTATATGGTCTATCCTGATATTTTTACTTTGAATGAATTCACTGCTTAGCGCTTCAAGCCCCATCCGCCGTACCACCGTTGTCATTCTAGATAACTCCAGCGCCAGCGCGTTAATGGCGAGTATCGGCGAAACTATAACGGTCTTGTCGAGGTATCTGGGGCGTCCTTCAGTCTCCTCCTGGGAAACAAATCGACCTTCAAGAAAACAAGCCAAGCGGTTATTGAAAGGGAATATTAATAAAACTCCCAATATATTAAAGGTAGTGTGGAACATGACTAAGGTAATAACGGGCACAGACTCCAGGCCTAGTAACACAGTGGTGCTTTCTACCAGCCAAAATAAGGCGGGTAAGGTCATTAAAGCGATTATGCCCGTGCCAGCGTTAAAGATAATATGCGCACACGCCACTCTTTTTGCATTGGAGGTGGCACCAATAACGGCAATAGCAGCCGTTGAAGTGGTTCCCAAATTGGTACCGATGACCATCGCCGCCGCCGCATACAGTCCCAAAACCCCTCCAGAAGCTGCCGTTAGTGTAATTGCAATGGCGGCACTTGACGATTGAGTGAGTACGGTCATAAGAAAACCTATGCCGACGTAGAACAACACACCTGCTAGCCCATCAACAGTAAATTTCTCTAGATCAATAGTTGATACCAGACCATCAAAGGCATCTTTCAGGACGTCTATTCCCATAAAAAACAGGCCAAAACCAGCCAGTGCTAATCCTAAGTTGGCCCGTTTACTATCGCCTCCACTAAGTCGTAATAGCATGCCCAAACCAATGATCGGTAGCGCGAACACTTCTACATTAATTTTGAAACCCACCATGACGACTATCCACCCCGTCATCGTAGTGCCAATATTAGAGCCGTATACCACCCCAAGCGCCTGACGCATAGTGATGAGTCCGGCATTAACAAAGCCAATTGTCGCCACCGTCACCGCGCTGGATGACTGCACAATGGCCGTGATTAACAAACCGTTTAAAATACCGCGCAAGGGTGAGCGCGTCCATTTTGATAACAGCTTGCGTAACGCTTGACCGGCGGCTAACCTCAGCCCGTCGGTAATCATATTAACGGCTAACAAAAACAGGCCCAAACCGCCTGCTAGCATCACTATTATGATAAAACTTTGCTGCATATTCTTCCTTTCTTAGCCTGCAGGCACTTAATGGTGTCAATAAACCTTATTTGTCGACCAGTAAAGAAGGCATATACGACTGTTTTTAAACCTGGCATACACAGACGATATCTGAGCTAACATTCCTAGCTATAGCAAAATAAATTCTACCTCTTCAGCAAATACTAATCGTATAAATAATTAAGTCGATCTTGTCCTTGATCAGGTTAAGGCTATTTAAATTCACGCAATTTTGCATCTCCGGGTTAGCCATTACCGTATTCGCATATGTAAAAAGCAGCGTAGAGGGAAAAAGTCTATGACCAGGCGCAAGTTAGCCCTCGGTAAATGTCAGTGAGTTTATTTTTCTTTGGTATATTAAGATATCGACCTCGGTCTCTACACCCGACTCCGTTTTTACCGACCAACGTTCGTCGTGTTCATAACTATTAGCCCTTAGTTAAGCTTTATTTTTTTAAACATCCCCGCCTCATAATGCCCTGGAATATTGCAGGCAATCACAACATCCACCGTATTAAACTTCCAAGTTAAGATTTCCGTCTCACCCGGTTGAATGGTAACCGTACTCGCATCTTGATGAACCATATCAGGCATTTTTCGCATCATCGCTCTGTGCTTCTCTTGTTCGGCTTCGTCTCCAATTGAAAATTCATGAGGAATTTCCCCTTTATTGGTAATAACAAACTTAACAATATCTCCCTGCTTTATATCTGTGGCTGATAAAAATGCATAGCGCATCGTATCGAATGCACTAACGTCAATCGTCCTTGTTGCCTCTTGTTGCGCAGCAGGTCGGCCAACAGGGCTTAAACCCGCATCATGCTCATGACCTTCTGAATGAGGCATATATTCTTCAGAAAACAATCGTTTAGATGACTTCTTTTGAGGACTTGTTGAGCTACTATCATGCCCTCCATGAGAACCACCTGCAAAAGTAGGCGCTGATAAAACTAAACTTAACAATGCGATAATCATTAGTTTAATTGCCATTGGTTTGTTCATCGGTATGTTGTTAATAGAGTTTTTAGTCTTCATTTGTAACCATCCTTTTGCATTGTTTATAGAGTTTTTAATCATCATTTGTATCTATCCTCTTATACTCTTATTTTAGGCACTAGAACCATGCTCTAACACCCACCACGAACTGTGTATCGGTCTTATCCTCACCAGCTAGTTTCGCTATATCGGCTGTTTTCCCATACATGCTCGTCCAATTAATACCGATATACGGAGCAAATTCACGCGTTATCTCGTAACGGAGCCTTAGCCCCAGCTCGACATCTGACAAACCAGCGCCAACACCTGTTTCAACGTCATCTTTACCGTGCAAATTGACCTCAAAATCAGGGCTTAAAATCAGCTTCTGCGTTAACAGAATTTCATACTCTGCTTCAAATCTTATCGCTGTTTGACCTCCTTCACCTATAAATACTGCTGCATCAATTTCAAAAAAATAGGGCGCAAGACCTTGAAATCCAAACGCCAGCCAATCGCGCTTAGGGCCCAATAATTTGTCATGCCGCCAACCAATTTGAGCATCCCAATACGGTGCAATGGCTGTGCTGTATAAAAACTGCAATTCCAGCTCTTCAGTTTTACCGCTAACCCGTTCTGCATCTGCTTTCACCCAGAATTTATCCAGATCTTTGCCTATCCAGGCCTGCCCTTGCAAAACAACTGGATCAGGCCCAGCTGTATTTCTTAGTTCGAACTGATCAATCATGACTTTTGCGAGTAACGGATCATCTCCTCGCCCGGCCGCTATCGCCATTGATGAAATGAGTAAGCCTATAAGTATTAGTATGTTTTTCATCATAACCTCCTAGCTCACTTCAACTTTTCGGAACATACCCAACATATGGAAAAACAGATGGCAATGATAAGCCCAGCCGCCCATTGCATCTGCTGTTACCAGATAACTTGCCTTTGAGCCTGGCTGCACAATCACGGTATGTTTACGCGGAATGTAGTCAGGGTCGCCGGTTTCTAAGTCACTCCACATACCGTGTAAGTGCATGGGGTGGTTCATCATCGTGTCATTGATAAAATTAATCCGTAGGCGTTCGCCAAATTTAAAGTTTATAGGCTGCGCATCAGCAAACTTAACGCCATTCATTGACCACATATACCGGCTCATATTTCCGGTTAAATGAAGGTCTATCTCCCTTCCTGGCTCTCTAGGATCAGGCGTTTTGTATAAATTTTTTAAATCGGCATAGGTTAATACATGTCGTCCATTGTTCCTCAATCCAATACCTGGATCATCAAGTCGGTACTGAGGTGCATCGGCTCGCATATCAATATGTGGACCAAACTCGGTCGTATGATGTTTAACTTGTCTATTGCTTCCGTAGCCAGCGGCACCTGAGCCATATTGAGGTGTTGATTTCATACTCGCCATATTATGACCACTGTGGTCCATGCCTTTCATGCTATCCATGCCTTTCATGTTATCCATACCGGACATGCTCATACCCATATCACCAAGATCAAGAATAATTGGCTTATCCATAGCAGGCGGTTTCGCTTTCATCGCCACATCGGCCGTTAGTGTGCCGCAGGTAAAACCGCTGCGATCTATAGATTGAGCAAAGATGCTATAGGCTTGCTCAGTACTCGGCTCAACAATCACATCATAAGTTTCCGCGACACCTATGCGGAACTCATCAACGGAAACAGGCTGTATGTTTTGCCCATCCGCAGCAATAACGGTCATTTTTAAACCGGGTATGCGAACATCGAAAAAAGTCATTGCTGCAGAATTAATAAAGCGTAAACGAACCTTTTCACCTCGTTTAAATAATCCCGTCCAGTTATCATCCGGCGTTTGACCGTTCATTAAATAGGTATAGCTATATCCAGTCACATCAGAGATATCGCGATCCGACATGCGCATTTGATTCCACATACCACGACTTTGCCAAAAACCATCCCAACCCTTTTCACTCACCTCATTTAGCGCATCAAAAATAGTTCGCTCTTGAAAATTGTAATAACTGGATAACTTTTTAAGTTTCGCATACATATTATTTGGATTTTCATCACTCCACTCAGACAGAAGCACCACGTAGTCGCGATCATAACTAAAGGGTTCTGGTTCAATTGGATCGATAACGATGGCGCCATAAGCTCCTGTTGGTTCCTGGAAACCAGAATGAGAGTGATACCAAAAGGTGCCACTTTGCTTTAGTTGAAATTTGTACTTAAATGTTTCACCCGGCTTGATACCTACAAAACCATCGCTGACATTGGGCACACCATCTTGCTCACTCGGAAGAATAATGCCATGCCAATGAATAGAAGTATCTTCAGCAAGCTGGTTCCTAACATTCAATACGACATTATCGCCCTCTTTCATTCGTAAAGTTGGTGCAGGAACAGAGCCGTTAATGGCTGTAGCAAACCGATCTTTACCCGTAAAATTAACCGGCGTTGGACTATACGTTAAGTTGAATTGATTGCCCCTGAGGGTTTGCACCTGCTGTTTAATGCGATTACTTGCAAGTACTTGACCAGGTTTAAATCCTGTGCCAAGCAGTGCGCCACCCGCTGCCACGCCGGTAACAAAACGACGCCTTGAAAAGTCAATATTTCCCTGAGGGGAGAAGTCTTTAAATATCATTGTAATTTCCTTATTATTGAGCCGAAATGCGTGACTCAACTAATTAACAATCGTTACTTAGATGAAGAAAGTAACGAACTAATTATTAAGTCAGGAAATAATGGGGGGTGGTGACTCTAGAGGTGAATAAAAGCTAAGGTACTTACTGTCAAAAAGAGTAAACCGTTTATGTGCGGTATTATCATCATCAACAGCGGCATGATTTGTTAATATAAAAGCCGCCGCATGAAAGCATTTATTGCAGTGGTTATCACCACAGTCAACACTGGTAGAAGCCACTTCTGATGTCAATGCATTGCCCATTTCCAATTCACACATCGACATATCCATACTCATCGTATGCTCAACAGACATATCCATATCGCATGAGTCCATATCTGTCATCGCCCACACATTTTGCAATGGCAGAACAAGCAAACTTATAATAAGCAGACTTTGAAAAATCATTTGACGTTTACGCAGCATCTTTTGAGTTTACTCCACAGTTAATTTCACTGTCAAATATTTGGGGTTTTTGTCAGCTTAATCGAATCTTTAGCCATGATAAAAACCGCCTATATGCGCTTCATCTGCCTAACTGTATATGACTAAGCCCTCGGTAAATGTCGGTGAATTTATCTTTCTTTGGTATATAAGATATCGACCTCGGTCTCTACACCCGATTCCGTTTTTACCGACCAACTTTCATTGAGTTCATAATTTAACTTGACGGTACTAACCGGTTCAAACAAACCAATACCGTAGCTCAGGTATAACTTAGGCGAAAGATATTTGCCTATTTGTAAAGCGGTATCGCCCCCACCATTGCCATTGATTGCTAGCGAATCCAAACCGAAGGTACTGGCGATTTGTTCACCTAACATGTTGCCCCCCTTAATACCCAGGCCAGTGGCCGCTGAAGCGAGGAATGCAGCATCACCCGCTGAAGCACTGGCCAGTGGCCGTCCAATCATTAGGTAAGATAATATATTGTCATCGCTCATTGAGGGGCTTGAAAAGAGACCAATCAAAGGTTCTTCTGCGGTACCGGTTACCTGTAGGCCAGCGGTAACTTTTCCACTTTTTCTAATCGCTTTAATATCCAGACTGGGATTATCTAAAGCACCGCCGGTAAAATGAATTTTACCGTTATCAACCTCTAATTTTTGCCCATAGGCGACGTAACTACCTTCTTTAATGACGATATCGCCAGTGCCTAATAATAGTTTTTTACTATTGCCACTGATTAATAGTTTGCCTAACAATCGGCCATCAAATCCTAATCCCTCGACCTTAACCTTATCGCCTAATGTAAGGTTCACATTAAAATCCGTGGCTATTGATTGGCTTGCCTTTTCACTTTGCCCGTTTATTACCACCACATCATCACTCGCCGACACTGGGGTATTGAATTGCAAAGGCACCAGTTCTGCAATCGGCACAATAACCGTACCTGAGAGTTGGGAAGCGTTATTTTTTAGCGCGAAGGACAAATCAGGCGAAGCCACTACATAGGCCTCAGGTAGGTTTAACACTTGAACATCGTTACCTTTAGCTGTGCTTACAATATTCCAGCCTTGTTTGTTATTGCTCAGCTCAGCTTCACCAATTAACTGCCCTTTTCCAGATTTGAGCTGATAATTTAACGTAATGACATTCAGAGCATCACTTTCAGCCAATACGCGAACCTCTTCAAGTTTAATACCTAAACGCGGTAGTTCGACATGACCGTTGTTAAGCGCCAGATGGCCATTTAATAATGGGTTTTTAACCGTCCCTGATATGCCAATATCAACTGTTAGCTGGCCTTTTAGATTCTCGTACTCATCGTGTAAGGAATCAATTTCCGCTAAATCATCTACGGCCGTTTTTAAATAACCCGATACCGTCGACTTATCTGGATCCTGTATTACGGTTTTAATATCAGACAGCGACAAACGTCCCGTCAACGGACTAACACCTTTAATATCGGGTGCCAGCAACAAATCGATAAGACTGTTCTTTTCGCTTAATTGGTAACTAAGGCTTAGTTGCTTTAGTGGGATAATTTTTTGATCATTTGTCTCAGCATCTAATAATAGATGGGCATTTTGTACATTGAGTTGACCACGTCCACCGGTAGGGTAAAGTCCCTGTCCGTTTAATTCTATATCTGCGTTTATCTCACCTTGCAATGGTTCGACAAAATCAGTGTAAGCATTCACCAGCGTCATCGGTATTGCCTGCAAGTTAAACTTGCTTTTCCAGTCACCTTTTTCTTTGTAATTCGCTTGCAGACAGAAGGCGCTTTGAGCAGCCTGTAAACACTGCTGATCTATCTGTAAATGATTTTTCGCCAGCACAATCGATCCAAATTTGTTCGCTTTCCACTGAGTGCTATCTTCCTGATTAACGTGGAGTTCGCTGAATTTTCCTCGCCATTGCTGATCAGTAAAACCGCCTGATGCGCGACCATATACACTGGATGTTTTGTCATTCGCCTTTAACGTAACGTTATGCTGATCTGTTCGACCAGTCATTGACAGGTGGCCGTCTATAATTTGCGAACCTTTCACAGATGAAACCGAAAAAGCGATGTTTGCGTCCATTCGGCCCTGCTTTGTCATATCAACAAACACCTCGGAGTCGACTTTATCAAGCTGAATTACGCCCGTGTATACAATGTTTTTGCCGTTCAATTTAGTACTTATTGAAGGCGTATTCATATCGCCAGACAGTTTGCCATTGGCGTGTAATTGACCCGTTAAATCAGGGTGAATATCTGCCAGATTTGGCGAATCCAGCCTCCAATTAAAAGCCAACTTGTCTTTTAAGCTGCCCTCCGCGCGGATCACTGATTTAGCCGAACTTATTTGTAACGCCGGAACATTAATAACCCCATTGAGATAACTTAAATCGGCAGTCACCCGCAGCGGCCGTTGCCTGAGTGTGCCGTCAATAGTTAGCGCTTTAATATTAAGATCAAACCCATCTACCGAACGCTTATTTACGCTCATTTGCCAACCACCTGACAACGTCCCCGGCCAATCTTTTGCGAATAAGCTCGGATCGACCTGATGTAACTTAACGACACCATTTAGCTTAAACAGATCGCTCAACTGCGCCGTTCCATTAAACTGGGCACGAGCCGTTTTCATTTTGGCAAGCATGTTTAGCTGGTTGCTACCGCTAGCATCTGTCTTATACGTTAAGTTTAAATTAACGGGTTTAGTATCAACCAGTAGTTCAGCCTGAATATTCAGCAGCGGTGCATCAATCGTTCCTGATAATTCAATATCCCCTTTATTGATAACCATCAATGCTTTACTCAAGGCTCTGGGAACGGTTAAGTTCATCAGTTTGGCCTGTAGTTGATAGACGGGATTTTCTGTATTAAATAACACTTCCCCGCTCAAGGTTGTCTGACCACCAAAGCCTTTAAGGTCAAAACGTTTAAGTACTAATCGATCTTTTGTAAAGTCAATTTCTGAGTTGAACGTAGCCTGTTGTTGCTCGATCTCTAGATCACCTAATGCTTCAATACGATATTGCTCGTCCTTGCCGTGTATCGAAAACTTGCCTTTTCGGCTAAATAAAGGAATATTGTCCGCTCCAACAGGCCACTGTATTTGTTGCCAGTTACCCTCTAACTCTAATTGAGGTTGCTTTAATGGTTGCCGAACATAGCCCGCTAAAGTCAATCCCAGCTTGTTTGAAGATTGGAACTGGGCGTTAATTTCCCAGTTATCGGCCTCATCGCTATTGGCATTAAAATCTAATTTAAAGTCAGCGAGGGCATGATCAACAAGCTGGCTGTTAATTATCACCTTGGCGTTATGTTTTGTGCCGCTCGCTGTTAGCGTGGCGTTACTAAGTCCGCCTGCCTGTCCATCGATTAAATCCGACCATGTTAATGCTGCCAGTTGTGCCTGAGCCGTCCAATTAAAGTCGCTCAATAACTTCGTTACCTTAATGGTTTGCCTGGATTGAATCGGTTCTAGCAGTTGCTGCTCAATCGTTAATTCTGCAAGATTGCCTTTAACCTGACCTTCGGCTGACAGCGGTTTAGCGCTCGTTGTTAAACGCCAACGGTAATTTAAATTCGTCGGATCAGTACCGTTCAGGCCGATAATACCTTCTATTTCAAGGCTTGCTTCAGCGTCCTTTTGTAACGTTAATTGTTTAAGGCTTAACGTTTGCCCAGATGCGCTAAGCGATGCAGATAACCCCGTAAAGACCGTAGTTTTTTGTGAAGACTCATTAATTAGTGATACATTACTAACGCGTAAATCGGCGATACTGAACGCTATAGGCAAAGCAAGATCGGCTAGCAAGAACGCGTTATCCTCTAGCGGTTTTTCGGCTGAGTTGCCCAGAGTCAGTTCAATACCATCCAGTTGCAGCACATCAACAGTCATACGACCACTCAATAAACTGATAGGCGATAAGCTAAGAATCAACTTATTGATTCGATATTGCTGCTGATCTGTGGCGCGATAGACGAGCCCCTCAAGTGTCGCAGATTGATTAAGTCGTCCAGTTACTTTTTCAATACTTAAAGCCGGCGCCCAACGTTGCAGCATTGATAAAGATGTTGATAAGCCGACTTCTGTCGTAAACACGCACACTAAAACGCTAATCAGCAATGCAACAATAACGAGAGTTAATATAACTAAACGACGCATCATAAATCTGGCCCAATCACCAAATGGAAGCCGATTCCATTATCGCTATCAGAAAGCGCTTTTGCTACATCAAACCGAATCAGTCCAATCGGTGAACGCCAACGCAAGCCAAGTCCTACACTATGCTCGAATGGATCGTTGAAGCTGTTATAAGCGTTACCAACGTCACTAAAGACAGCAGCGCCCCATTTGTCTGTAAACATGTGTTCATATTCCACGCTAGCGGTGGTTAAGTAACGCCCCCCCTCAACATTTCCATCGTCACCGAGTGGGCCCAATGATTGAAAATCAAAGCCACGAATACTGTTATCGCCACCGGCGAAAAAACGTAATGAACTAGGTAGTTTTTCAAAATCACTCACTTCTGTAGCACCAAGATTTGCGCGGGTTATCAATCGTCCGCTATGGTTGAATGAGTAGATATATTTACCCCGTAACACGACTTGTGCAAAACTCACATCTGATAACAAAGCCTCGCTGGCGCCCGATAAAGATAAAGATAATTTGCCGCCCTGTTTTGTATAAATGCTGTCATCAGCCCAAGTTCTAGTCCAACCAATACTCGGTATTAGTAAAACCGAGGTACTACTATCGTCTGACACATCAAAGCTTTCACTCAACACTTTAATGCTTCCAGTCTCACCCCAGCCCCAACGATTAGCCTTATAGTAACTGCCGATAGCAAAGGAACTGCTTTCTGTACTATCTGTATCTTCGGTTTTAAACTCACTATTGAATCCAATATCTGAGACCAGCCCACTCAATAGTGGTATCTGATAATCCGCAGTCACGGTGTTACCCGTTTGAGAAAGCCTGGCTGTCGTACTTAATCGATGCCCACTGGAGTTAAAGTATTTATTTTCCCAACCCAAACTGATCCTGGCTCCAGAATCGGTGCCAAATCCCAGACCTACATTATATTTATACTGGAGTTCTTCGCTAAGGCTAACGCGAAGCTTTACTTCATTATTTTGTCGTTGATCAGTCAGCACATCGACCTCAACGCCACGAAAATAAGCAGCATTCTTTAAATTGTTTTTTAACGTCAGTACTTTTCCAGCTAAATAAGGTTCACCCGCTTTAAATGGAATTAATTTTGATAGGGTTTTATGACTAATAACGGTGCCAGGCACATCTAGGGAAGCAAACTTATAGCGTGGCCCAGAGTCATAAAACAAAGTGACCACTGCCGTATTAGTGAGCATGTCGATCTCAACTTTATGCTGCTTTAATTCAGCATCAAAGTAGCCGCGTTCCACACCCAGTCGCAATAACTTTTTTTTCGCGGATTCATAACTATCGTGGTCGAAAAAACCACCTTCTTTTAACGGAAAATTCGACACTAAAGCAGAAAATTTATTATCCGTTTCCGCCTCACCTTGTACCGTTACGTGCACTTTAAACAAACCAACCTGCTGGCCTAAGTCAATTTGATAGCTCGCCCGCCATTGGTCATTTTGTTGCATTAGTTGGCTACTGATTTTAGCCTGATAAAACCCATAAACCTTTAGCATATAGCTTAATTCATCGACCGCTTTTTTGTGTAGTTGCTGAAGCTGCCTTTGCGTTAAGCGTTCGCTGTCTTTTAATCGATATATACTTAAACCGCTTAATATAACGGCTGCTTTACCCTTCGGAGCACCCTCCAGTTCAACCGCAACTGACATTCCAGACGACTGAGCCTGGAATGCAACACATAGCAAGACAATACAAACCAGAACATTAATTCTAGTCTTCAATAAATCACACATTGTAGTCCCACCATATAAACCATATACCTTACCGAACCCGTCGGAGCACTAGAATAGATTTCACATTATAAGCTAATCACATTAATTCAAAATGAATGCTTTTATTCCCGAAGTTTGAACACTAGATCAGGTCAGCTTACACAAACGCTATGTAGCTTGAAAATTATTAATAGAATCAGAAAGAATGCGTTGGATAATAAGTGAGTTTATTGGGCATCATAATCATAACCGCCTACATACAGCTTTTAACTTAGTTATTAATGGTGGGGATTACACCCCCCTCATTAACAAAATTTCGTTCTAAATGTAGCAGAATGATTGGTGATAGTTCATGCAAGACAACAACCTTGAGGCCTATATGAGTCGACGAGGTAATTGTCATGACAATGCCGTGGTCAAAAAGGAGTTTAATTGCCTGTTGCCTGCTACCTGAAATAAACATACTGTAATTCGAGCTGACCATTTACGTTGTTATTCGATCACGTGGGAAATATCCCACACAACGTTTCGTTAGTGTCTTATGTACGCTAGCGTCCAGACTGGCGTTTGGCCTCGGTTCATAGTACGGACAATACATCCTCGGATAGCCATCTTCTTTGATCCGCAACTGATATCGGGATTGTCAACACACCAGGTGTGACTTCCCCCTGGTCAACCACCATTAGGAATAGCCGCATGCTGACCAATAGCTTAACACCTACGACCAATCGTCTGGTCGCAGCTATGCCACGTAAATACCGGCAGCGCTTTCTGACAAACTGTGAAACGGTCCAGCTGGAATTTGCCGAAATTTTAGCTGAACCCGGCGAACGCATGTCACACGTTTATTTCCCCACTGAAAGTTTCATTTCCCTGGTAACACCAATCGATAATCATGCTGGCCTAGAAGTAGGTCTAGTTGGCAACGAGGGTATGCTTGGGGTTTCTTTCATACTCGGTGTAGCCCTGTCACCACTCCGCGCTGTGGTGCAGGGTGCAGGCCAAGCACTGCGCATGAACGCGGTGCCGTTTCAGCGTGAACTCGAACAGAACCTTGCACTGCAACGGGAGCTAAAACGTTACCTTTATGTGATGTTGACCCAGTTTGCGCAAACCGCCGCCTGTACACACTACCATGTTGTGGAAGCACGTCTCGCACGCTGGTTGCTGATGACACAAGACCGTGCGCACTCGGATGCGTTTCATGTTACCCACAAATTTCTAGCCTACATGTTGGGCGTGCGCCGCGTCGGCGTTACTAAGGCTGCTACTTCGTTGCAAAATCGTAAGCTTATTCAGTACCATCGCGGGGATATCATCATCGTTGATCGCATTGGCCTGGAAACCGCTTCCTGTGGCTGTTACTCGGCCGACACGGTCAGCTACACCAGAATAATGGATAAAAATAAAGCAACGTAATCATGTTTCCTGTTACATACATATACATTGGCGGATCTGGTATGCTAAATATTGGAACAGACCAATACCCTGTCGTGCCCGCCTACCGATGACTCTGAGCAAAAGGAATTCACATAGTGTTACTACATTCTAAACTAGCAAAGCACGCCACTATTCTGCTCATTAATTGTTTTGTAATTAGCGCATGTGCAACTTACCAGCCACAACAATCCTCTTCTTCGCCAAACAACCTAGAGCAGCAGGCAGTCAAATCAGAACGCATTCCGCAATTATTAACAGTTATAAGTTCTCACGGAGTACAAGAAATTTCGCCTACCGTCGTCGGTTTTGAGGCACCGCCACCATCACAAGACGGGGCTACTTCCGACAGCAAGCAACAAGCAGACTTTACTGATCCCCTTGAGTTTATCAATCGACCAATGTTCACTTTCAATGATGCGCTTTATAGCTATTGTTTGATCCCTCTAGGTCGCGGGTATAATAAAATTATGCCGGACCAGGCAAAGACTAGCGTTAGTCACTTCTTTGCTAATATCCGTGAGCCCATTAACGGAATAAATAACTTACTTCAGGGTGAAAATACAGCGTTAGGCAGCAATGTATCGCGCTTTGTGATTAATTCAAGCTTGGGTGTTTTGGGTTTTTTTGATCCTGCCGAAGCCTGGTTTGGGATTGAGGACAGGGTCTCTCATCTTGATGACACTATGCGCAGTTATGATATCGGTTATGGCAGCTATATAGTATTACCTTTTTTGGGCTCATCAGATCTTAGGAATAGTTTTTCGAGCATTGTCGAATCAATAGCCAGCCCGATTCATCAACTGACGGATGACCCACAAACATTTTATCTGCAAGCCTATGAAGGCTTTCATGGCGCTGTACCCAAACTACTTCATTATGAAGATTTGCGCAAAGACAAGGATGACCCTTATGCCTTTTTTAGAAATTTATACATGCAAAGTGTCTTACGGGACCGCCAATTTCCTATTCAGGAGGCCCGTCGGCAAAAAAATCTAGCGAAAGATGAAGGTGAGCCTAACCCTCAATTCCATAATACCAGTGGGCAACACTAGCTATGCCTAAAAACCTTAGCCACAGTCTGGGTAGGCAGATAATAAAACGCGCAAAATTGATATTGGCTGCTTTTTTTCTGCTGACCCTTGCTGCTCTGTGGGCGGCTCAAACCTTCAAAATAGACGCTTCTGCCGATACCTTACTGTTGAAAAATAACAAGCTTTTTATCGAAACCCAGGTGATGAATAGGCGATTTTCACCGCAAGAATTCATTCTGATTGCTTACGAGCCCAAAAATAGACCTCTTTTCAGCGAAAAAACTTTTACTCATATACTACAACTCAGTGAAGAATTTCGAGCTTTAAACAGGGTGGGGTCAGTCACCAATATACTTAACGTGCCCTTGTTATCTTTGGCCGGCAAGCTTGACCCAAACCTCAACCCAGACGATTTCACCTGGCAAAAGAAAAGGTATTCAGCCGATAAAATGCGTGAGGTGTTCAAACAGCACCCGCTGTTTACCGATTTATTGGTTAACAGCAAACAAACCGCTACTGCAATGCAAATAGTGTTTCGACCTGATCCGCAACTGCTCAAAATTCAAAACCAGATCATTGATCTGCAAGCCAAGGTTTTAAAAAACAGCCTGACTAACCAAGACCAGCAACGTATTAATGAGCTTAAAAGGCAGGCAGAGCCGATTGAGGAAAACCTCAAAAAAGTGCGGCAACAAGAGATTAAGCAGATATACCAAATTACCGAAGATTATCGACAGGATGCTAATTTGTTTTTGGGTGGTTCGTATGTGATCAGCCAGCAGCTTGTGACCATTGTAAAAAATGACCTGATGGTGTTTGGTAGCGTTATTAGTGTGGCGATCTGTCTCTTACTGTTGCTGTTATTCCGGCGAATTCGCTGGGTAGTGTTACCGGTCTTATGTTGTGCGGTTAGCGTCATCTTAACCATTGGTTTATTTGCCATACTGGATTTACGCGCAACAGTGATCTCGTCAAATTTTGTCACTTTACAAATTATTTTAACTTTGGCGATAGTGATCCACCTGATTGTTGAATTCCGCCAATTGGCCGAAATTAGTCCTGATGCGACACAAAACGCTATTCTGCTGACAAGCTTCACTAACAAATTCAAACCCTGCCTGTATGCAGGCATAACAACATCTGTCGGTTTTGCCTCGCTGATATTCAGCGGCATTCAACCGGTGATCAGTTTTGGCTGGATGATGATTGTGGCAATGGCCATATCAATCGCTTCCAGCCTGTTGTTGTTCCCCTCGTTTTTGGCACTCTTTTCTCGACAATCTGAAAGTTCAATACAAAATATTAACCGTATCCTTATCAAGTTTTTTTGCCATTGCAGCCTGAATTTTAAAAAACTCATCGTTGTTATGAGCATTGCGATAGTGATAATCTCAGTACTAGGTCTATTCAAACTTCAGGTTGAAAATAGCTTTCTAAACTATTTCAAAGAGTCCACCCAGGTACGCGAAGAATTAACCTTCATTGATAAGGAATTTGGTGGCTCTACCCCATTAGACTTAATCTACTCCATAGATGAAAAAGAAAAAAAACCTGATTTGTTGCTAAGCGCAAAAACCGTGCAGAGTTTGCAAAAAATTCAACATGTTTTACGTCAATATGAAGCCACGGGCAACATTACCTCTGTGGTTAATTTCACTGAACTAGCTCAGCAGATCAAGCACGGACAACCATTAACCGAGTATGAGCTTAGCGTCATCTACACACTGCTTGACGATGAGCTTAAAGAACAACTACTGGGCGCCTATTTCAATCCGGACACGAATCAATTGCGTATCAGTATGCGCATTCAGGACAGTACACCAGGCTTTAACCGTGCCGACTTCTTATCGACCCTAAAAAAAGACTTAGAAGGCTTAGGGTTACAGCAAGGCAGCTACTCTCTAACCAATCTTTTCGTACTTTATCAAGACATATTACAGCGCTTATTTTCCTCGCTAATCATGACCCTGGGATTGGTTTTTATTGCACTGACAATAGTATTGCTTGGGATTTTTAAATCAATTAAAATCGCACTGATTACGGTTACCCCGAACATTTTAACCACTATTATCATCTTAGGCATTATGGGCTGGTTACAGATCCCCCTCGATTTGATGACGATCACCATCGCGGCGATAGCAATGGGGATCGCCGTGGATGACACTATTCACTTTACTCACCGCTACCTTGAACAACGGCAGACAGAAGACGTCCAGCGAGCCACCATCAACACCTTTAACAGTGTGGGCTATGCCATGCTATACACTACAGTTATAGTCACCCTTGGTTTTTCGCTGTTAAGTTTTTCAGATTTTGTTCCCAGCATTGTGTTTGGCCTGCTAACCGGTTTAGCCATGCTGCTGGCACTTCTAACAGATAGCACTTTACTGCCAGTGTTACTTAATCGCTTTGTCACAAAGCGAAATATAAAATGAAACCGTATTTCGAATTTAGCTAAGCTTAGCAGGTGAAGAGGTTGCCAGCGTCCTACGGATAAATAAAAAAATGGCGTAATTAGGCATATGAGGCATTTAGTGAGCAGCCTCAATCAACCAAGATTCGTTATCAGCGTGTAACAACATGGCTTAAATTGACCGCCTCGCCATGTCTCCAATCCATAATCGTCCTTATCGCTATGTCAGCAGCTGATCAAGCGGACGCGCAGTCGGTACAAGTCAGGATAATAATGCCATGATCACTGACTTTAACTTTTCGCTTAGTATCGCGATCTTATACGATCGACGAGATAATTTATCGTGACAAGCATTCCCCTGACTTAAAAACCATTGAATGCCACAAAAGAACCCACCTCTATTTTACATTTAAATGTTCGCTACCGCACAGATTGGATCTGTTTTAGGCAGTTATAGTGCCATATGACGAACGCAAAGTGCGACGACTATTTTATGGCTTCAGTGCAAAGGATAGGCATCCCAAAACACAGCTTATCGAAGCTGATAATTTTTTATTGGGTACTTGAGAATTTTTCAATAGGTAGGAATATTTCAAGAGTGATGAAACCCAATGACTTTTTTTGAACATAATTTGGAGAATCCATAATGAATAAATTTAGCAACTGTGCTTATGCAGTTTTTATGGCCTTAACACTTTTATCTATAGTCGGTTGTGCGTCCTCGGCAAAACATGAAAGTACGGGGCAATATATCGATGACAGCGTCATTACAACGAAAGTTAAAGCGGCTATCTTTAAAGAACCATTGCTCAAAACTACCGAAATTAATGTTGAGACATTCAAGGGTAATGTGCAATTAAGTGGCTTTGTGCACGACGCATCTAATGTGCAAAAGGCGACGGAAATAGCGCGCACAGTTAAAGGCGTATTGTCTGTCAAAAGTTCAATTCAGGTTAAGTAATTAGTAGCCATCAGTAGGGAACGAAAAAGCTTGTATATGACTGTTCCCCCACTGATAGCTTTCTGAATGAATGCACTATGACTAAGATAAATAGTATATATGCTAACAGACATACGGCTGGGTTCATCATTATTAAACTAAACCTAAAAACCCACTCTGCCTGTATTTCGCACCTCGCGATTATCCTCACAAATGGAATCCAGTAGAGTACCACTAAACGTATTAATTAAGGAGTTACAACATGCTCGAAACAATTGCAATTATCTTACTTATCCTCTGGCTGCTTGGCCTGGTTTCTGCGTATACCATGGGTGGTTTTATTCACATCCTTCTGGTATTGGCGATCGTCATTGTAATACTGCGGGTAATCCGAGGTCGAAGAGTGCTCTAGCTGGATTATACTTTGATACTGCTTACATCACTAAGGAGTTAAGAGATGAAAGAAACAAATGTTTTAGTCATCGCTCTTATCTTGGCTAGCAGCCTGGGCTTGGTGTCGGGGCGGTAGTAGCTAGTGGTTTATTGCTGGTTATGCTTAAATAACCCCTTAAATCGGAAGTAAACTTAAAACAAATAATGGAGAAATATATGAACAATGTATCTGTTGATACCGCCAAAGAACAATTGATCGACGATTTTAAGACAGTAATAGCTGATGCTGAGGCCTTATTAAAAGCAACTGCAAACCAAAGTGGGGACGAATTGACAGCACTGCGCGCCAAGGCTAAAGAGTCACTCAAAACCGCAAAAGACAGAATAGCATCTGAGCAGGCAGCCCTGATTGCAAGCACTAAAGAAGCGGTCAAGGCTACTGACGCGTATGTGCACGAAAACCCATGGGCAGCCGTTGGTGTTGGTGCGGGTATCGGTCTCTTAGTGGGCTTGCTTAGCGGCCGTCGTTAGTCACATTCTAATATGACGAATCAAGCAAATAAGACAAGTAAAGGCTTGTTCGAATCACTGTCAGCCCTCTCGGCTACTCTGGTTACTATATTATATACACGCATTGATCTATTATCCCTTGATCTCGAAGAGGAACGGACCCATGCAACTTTACAGCTGGTATTAATGCTGACAGCCTTGTTTTTTGTTGGCGTGGGCCTAGTCCTTGCGGCATTGCTGTTGGTGGTCATCTATTGGGAAACGCAGCGAATTTTAGTTCTCACTATTCTCGCAAGTAGTTTTCTCTTGGCAGGAGTAGCCGCCGCCATGTTCGCCCTGCACAAAGCGCGTACAAAGCCCCGTCTGTTCGCAGCCAGTCTTTCGGAATTACATAAGGACCGGCAGCACCTCGACTCCCGTGTATGAATAAAACCTTACTTCAGATAGCTGCGCGGCGTGAACGCATTATTGCAAAAGCGGCCTTTCAACGCGGGGCGTTAGCGCAACATGTTGAACCCTGGCGCACGCCATTAGCGTTGGCTGATCAAGGTATTAACGTTCTACGTTATTTAAAACACCACCCTGAAGGCATTGTCGGCGTTCTAATAGTCTTGGCAGCAGTACGGCCCAAACGTATTGCAACCTGGCTAGGACGTGGCTGGGTGTCTTGGCAATTACTACAGACCCTGCGCAGCAAAAAAATTGAATTATAAGATATTAAGCCCTTTCACTATAGTTCAGGATTGGGTTTATCATTGCTCATTCGAACCCAAACAGTTTTATGAGGGCACATCCTTTAAGCAGGGTTATATCCAGCATAGTTATAACCCTGCTGCACAGCTACACAATGACCCACTATCCATTGGCATAGTCGTTGAACGCCTCTTCTAACCACAAAGACAGTGTTGTTGATGTGATAGAATCAGTGCTCAGCGGCATCATGGACAGCGATTACTATAACTTACACGCACGAGTTAATACATCTACATGAATCACCTTCTTACTTCTGAAACCGAAACGCCGATCTCTGCAACACAAAAGGCTGATACTGCGAAACCCTTTGTCGTAAATATGCCAGTTAATGCGCGCGGGCTAGCGTTGGGGATATTGGCGAGCATCGCTTTCGTATTTGCACTTGACTGGATGCAAACACTTTTAGTTCCTTTGTTACTGAGTGTTTTCCTTGCCTATACTTTAAATCCTCTGGTTTGTTATTTAGAAAAAATCAGGTTCCCGCGTGTGTTGGCGGCTAGCATTGTCGTGCTCACCGTGGTGTCGGCGCTGACCTTAGGTGGCTACGCCTTGCGCGGTCAACTACAGGCCATCGTGACGCAGTTACCAGTAGCAGCCAATAAATTGTCCGCGCAGTTAATTGATATGCGTGATCACCGTGGCGGTAATTTACAAAAAGTACAGTCTGCAGTGGGCACCATGGAAAATGCGACCAAGCAAGTTGACAATAACCAACCGCGCAGTAAAAAGAACGCGACCCTTGTGACCATTGATCCACCTAGGTTCAAACTGGGGGACTTCATGTGGGCCAGTTCTTTAGGGGCTATGGGTGCCGTCGGGCAGGTGGCAGCGGTGATTTTTCTCGTGTTTTTTATTTTAATCGGTGGAGATACCTTTAAGCGCAAACTAGTCCGATTGACTGGCCCTTCGTTTTCGCAGAAAAAAATTACCGTCAACATCTTGGATGGCATCAACAATTCTATTCAGAAATACATGTTCACATTAGCCATGACAAATATCCTTTTAGGTTTGCTCACCTGGCTTGCGTTCCATTTAATAGGCCTAGATAACGCTGGGGCCTGGGCTGTGGGAGCGGGGCTTATGCACGTCATTCCCTACATTGGCCCTGCTCTAACGGCGATCGTGACAGGTGTTGCTGCTTTTATGCAATTTGATTCCGTCTCGATAGCGCTATCGGTCGCGGGGACATCGTTGGCTTTAGCAACAGCCGTGGGTGTGTTCGTTACGACCTGGGCCACCGGACGTATAGCTAAGATGAATGCGGTAGCGGTGTTTATTTCGGTACTGTTTTGGGGTTGGCTATGGGGAATATGGGGAATGGTGCTCGGTATCCCAATTATCGTTGTACTGAAGGTGATCTCCGAGCATGTGGAACAATTGCTGCCCATGGCGGAACTGCTGGGAGAATAATTGGTATTAGCGCCCTAAATAACAACACTTTCGAAGATCTACCCGACACCGTATTGGTAGTCGGCAATTTTTACGTCAACAATAACTAGGAGAACACATCATGAACGAGAAGAGTACCAATAACTCAATGCTATATTTTATTGTCGGTGGTTTGCTGGTAGCGGTGATAGTCATCGGTTACTTCGCTCTAAACAAGGGTGGTGATAGTAATGCTGACACCGTTATCATTGAAAACGTCAAGGACGTTGGCACAAATTTTAAGCTGGATGTCGACAAGAATGGCAGTGTTAGCGGAACAATCGAGAAAAAATAGACACATGAGACAGGGGGGCTCGAACAGCCCCCTCCTCCTGAAATTTTAATAAGACATCAATTACGTTGAATACTAGCTACGCCGCTGCCAGAAACGACTCATCATCGGTTTCACACTAATACCATGGACAATAATGGAAAGTGTGACCACAATCAGCGTCAATTGAATCAATTCCACGGCTAAGTCTTCTGGAAGACCGTGCTGGATAGCGTACATAAGGTAGTAAAGCGAACCAATACCACGCACCCCAAACCAACCAGCCATGCCTCTTATGCGCCACGGGGTATGACCACCAAGCAGACTGGCAAAAACACTCAACGGGCGCGCGATTGTGAATAGAAATAGTGCAAAACCAACCGCGACCCAGCTCCACGAATCCAAGAATAGCGTGCCACCAATAAGCAGAATCAGCATTAGTTCTGACAAGCGTTCAAGATGTTCTTTAAACACTAAGGAGGCTTCACTAACATGGTGAACCGGTTCGGCGTCAGACGCACCCAGCTTTGCGGTCTGCAGCTGTTTTGGTGGATCTGCGGCGCCATCAGCCAACCGCAGCTCGGTTTGGCGCAGCGCCACGGCGGCGAAAAATACGGCCAGAAATCCCCAAGCGCTAAACAACACGCTCACACCGTACACTACACCGATCAATCCTAGGCCAATGAAGTCGTCCAGTAGACCAGCATCCCGACCATTACGGCGCAGCCGCACGACTAAGTAGGCAACTGCGCTACCTATTACCATGCCGATGACGATCGCCGCTATCGTCGCCCAGACCACATCCACTATTAGCCAATGCATACCGAAGTCACCCAACTCATGTAGCCCAAGCAGGCCCAATCCGAGCATAACAAAAGGAAAAGCTGTGCCATCGTTCATGCCCGCTTCGCAGGTCAGTACAAACCGGAGTCGATCACGGTCATGGGGATGACGAATCTGTACATCAGTCGCCAATACTGGATCAGTTGGGGCAACGATGGCGCCAAGCAATATGGCGGCACCGAGCGGCAAACCGAGCAAGTAAAAAGCAAATATCGCCACCAGACCCACAGTGATGGCCATGCCAAGAAACGCAAGCAGCACTGGCCCACGCCAGCGGGCAAAGGTCAAGGGCACAGGCATTTTAACTCCTGCGGCAAATAGCGAGATAAGCACCGCGACCTCGGTCAACACCTCCAGCAAAGCCGACTGTTTGAGCGGGTTAAAGTGAAAAAGGCCTAAGGCCATCGGGCCAACCAGAATGCCCACTCCAAGATAGATTATCGCAGAAGTGATCGGTAGGCGTTTAATGACTGGCGTGATCAACCCCATAGCAAGTAATAACGTGCCAACAAGCAAAAACCAATCGGCATTATTCATGACCAACGTCATTCTCCCCCATATGCCTCGATTTAATTAGCCATAAAAATTGAACATAGGCAAGCAACGGCGCGACAATATTCAATTTTTACGAGAATTCGGTAAACACTAAAGCATGGATTATTAATCACTTCCACTGTTTACATTAATTATCATACTCGATCGAGAACTACTGTCTGTACGTTGCCGAACGTAGCGCCTAATTCTTTCATGCTATAGACTATATTTAATTGCTTTTTTGGGGGGACTTCTGGGTATGGGGAGCGTGTTACTCTGCGTCCTGACACCGCCGTGGTGATGGGAAGTCTTCGTGTATGGAGGACTCAGACTGTCAATAATAGAACTGCTGCTTAAATATCAATAAGTTTGTGTTCATTAACATTCGCTCGTTTCGTCATTCCCAGTGGCTGTGCAGCATACATCAGTCATCACATCAGCCAGCGTTTTTTTATCAACCAATAGGAAAGTGAAAACATCAATGACCCAAGCAGAAATAAATAGGTTCCGTCAAAAACCATATCCGCCACCCTACCGTTTTCCAAAAGTATAGATTGAAGAGGTTTGAACAATTGATATGACGGCAAAAAAGGCGCAACGACTGTTAATTTTTGTGAAACATCTGCCATCGCAGACGGAAGCAGATGTGGTAAAAAGAAGATAACACCAAGCGTTCTAGCACTGGTCTGGGTACGACAAAGAAAACCTAAGAAAATTCCGTAAGCGCTAAAACAAAAACTCCCGACAGTGATAAAAAACAAATAGTCCAAAATATTTACCGGATCGAATTGACCTAGTAGATGAAGAAAAATTACTCCGGTCATAATTAATGCCATACCCAAAATTAATTTGGAAATTAACCATTGGATTTCATGTATCGGTGTCTGCAGAAGCGCGAGCAGTAGTTTTTTTTCTTTCTCCTCGGCAACCTGCACGGGAAGAATAATGAAGCCTATAAGCAAGATAAGCATCAAGACCCAGGTAGGTAGAGCCTCTCTCTGAACATCGCCCTTATGCAGTGATTTGATGTCGTCGATCCAATCAGGATTACTCCCTTCCACTGTTTTTTGCAAAGCATTAAACGTCTGCACGATCGCAATGGTGTGCAGAGATTCTTTTTTCAAGACCTGCAGCACAAGCTCGCTAGGTATATTTTTATTGACGCTGAGCACCCCATCTATCACCCTTTTTTTCAGTAGCTTTTCGCCCTCTTCTTCGCTTTTAAGCCATGTCACTGTGATGTACTGTGGACTGGCTTTAACGCTAGCGGTAACAGCGGGCGCATAGCTATGCCCCTGAATCATACCGATTTGAACTATGCTCGACTCTGCGTTGGTCTGGTCTACCAGATTTAAAGTAACAAAAACGAACAACGGAATAAACAGAATCAGAAAGAAGGTTTTATTTTTGAATGCGATGGCTAAGTCGTTTAGCACAAGGATTAAGATGTTTCTGAACATCAGGCGTACAACTCTTCATGAATTTTAGATTGAAAGTAGTCATCTGGCGAGCCGTCAAAGATCAGACTACCTTCGTGCAGTACCATAATGCGCGTGGCGAGATTTTTTATTTCTTCAGGACGATGAGAGGTAAAAAGAATGGTTTTTTTAGCATCATGCATCGTATTCAACAACCGGTATATTTCCCTAGTCATCTCAAAATCCAGCCCCGATGTTGGCTCATCCAGTATGAGCACTGGTGGGTCTGACAACAACGCACGACCGATGTTCACCCGTTGCTTTAACCCTTTTGACAAGGACTGAACCTTGCTTTTACGAAACGGCATCAGACTAAATTCGTTAAGAATATCAGCAACTTTTTGGAAAGGTGTTTGGGTGAGCGCGGCGAAGAGTTTGAGGTTGTATTCAACGGAGAAGAAGTCGAACAGGTTTGGATCCTCTGGGATAAAACCCACTTTTTTAACGACTTCGATCCTGTTTTTCAGGTCTACCCCGTCAATCGTTACGGTGCCGTCATCAGGTACGATCCAGTTGGCCAGCATTTTTAGCAACGTAGATTTTCCGGCACCATTATGGCCGACAATAGCGACTAATTCGCCTTTTTTTACATCAAAACTTGTCGGTGCCAACCCTCTTTTTTGATCATAGCGCTTTGTAAGGTTGTGAATTTCCAGCTGCATAAGCTAATACTCTACTTTTAACTATCAAAATCATGCAAAAAAATACCAACTTTCCGCTCAGATGCAAAGATGATTGCCGTTGATTTTGCTGGCTTGATGGTTTTGCCGATTAACAGTAATCCGCCTCACGATTCAAGAAGTCCCTTAATAGCTGGTAATCCAGCATCGCAAGGTTTCAATACAAACTACAATATGATAATAAGAATAATAATAACTAATAATAATGCAACCATGTCTAACTCCTTAGTATTGGGGGGGGCTGATTCAAACCACGAGTTTAAAACCTTATCCCCTTCAAGGAATAAGATGTCAGACTCTTGCTGTTAAATATTTGTTTTTATAGGGCTACACTACTTTAATTATAATGATAACGAGCAGCACGACCAGTATTAATTCAACCATGATTATTTCCTTAATTATTGAGTGGCCTGATAAACCCCTCTTAGATTAGTATTTCTATGAATTACAATTATCAGGCCTTCATTTTGCACTTCTCTAATATTTGTCTCTGTGCGTTAGCGTACATAACTTTAAAATTCAATTTCCAATTTAAGAAAACATAAGCAACTGTGGCAAACGCTTACAAGCTATTTCTTTTGACTGCGTTATTACCTTCTATTGGGTCCTGTTACTATTTTTTACTGTTGTTACTGACAAACTTAGTTAATTGGTTAGCTCAAATAAAATCCGTGTCAAATCAACCTATGTGCGCCAACGTACAGACCGTACGCATCGATGCATTCAAGCTATAGGATTAAAGTTAGACACCAGTCAACAACACCAAGTAAAAGGAAACTTATAATGACCAAACAACCCAAAATATCACCCGTACTGTGGATGGCATGCATAGCGATTGTACTTTTCAGCACTGTGGGGATCGCTGCATTTATGGGATGGTTACCAATGGCCTATGGCGAACAGAATGCAAAAAGTGCAAGCGAAGTAGCACCGCACATTGACCATCCTGTTGAGAACAAGGCAGTCTGCGCTGACTGTGGCGTTATTGTCTCGACACAATTAATAAACAACGTCAAAAAGACTAGTGGCGTCGGCATGGTCGGCGGTGCGGTAGTTGGTGGCGTGCTAGGCAATCAAATAGGTGGTGGTCGTGGTAAAGACTTAGCGACGGTTGCTGGCGCTGTTGGTGGTGCCGTTGCTGGTAATGAAATTGAAAAGAGCAGCGGCTCGACCCAACACTATGAAATCACTGTTCGCTTCGAAAATGGTTCGAGTCGTGTGTTTAATCAAGTCAACCCGCCGACCTGGCAATCCGGCGATCAGGTCAGAGTCATAGACGGCGTTATCCGATCAAATGGCTGATTGTTCGCCAGCGTTCTGAACATTTAAACTAATACCAGGTTCCACCAATCTAACCTTAATATAGAGGTGCATTATCAATTACCACCAGTGCCAACGGTACGGGTACAGATTAACTCCTGTTCCTTGGCAACTCGACCGTAACTGGCGATACTGGTCAACCGGGGGGGGGTGTTCGTAAATATTAGTGCCGGCGCTGCTGATAAAGTAGTGAACTTCAATGGCGATATCTATGCAGTTACAACCGAGATTAGTGGGATCGGAACTGTAAATTTCAATGGTGACGTTATTGACGTGGATTCCTTTAACACTTACAACGAACCTGAAAAACCCATCTATTTTTTTGAAAAAACATATTGCCTCAGATTTAACTCGCCAGGATTACAGCTGATATCAAACTGCATTGAAGCACCTAGATTCTATAAAGAGCGGTAAAACTGCAAGATAAAACCTACAGAAACCTCTTATACAGCAACTACTACCTTCCAGTGCTGCACGATTTAAAGAATGATCATTGGAATTTTCACAGAAGATTTTGAAGACGAGGATAGCGTTGACCATCAGCAGCGCGGCGGGTTCATAAGTAAAATCGTGACCGATAATTTCAACGATTAAGGCTCAGCCGTATTCTTGCCTTTTCGCTGCGGTTGTTTATGTTTTCTATACTCATAAAAACCACCCATACATTATTTATTTCGACGACGACACCGAACCGTTGTAAAACACGTCACACTCATCATCCGACAAGATGTTTTTTCCCTTTTCGAGTAACTTGAATGCCGGACCAGCGAGGGATTTGAGCACACTCGGCTTTCCCACTTCCGGTGTCTGAAAGTC